>TARA_R110001592_G_scaffold363109_2_pt1 | contig 203764 bp, 167 predicted proteins | sample TARA_R110001592 | Tara Oceans TARA_R110001592 (sample SAMEA4398387) | marine metagenome | biome: Polar Biome; feature: [SRF] surface water layer (ENVO:00010504); material: water (ENVO:00002006), including particulate matter (ENVO:01000060) such as... | depth 5 m
CATTTACAGTTACAGAATCCATTATGCTACACGTTTTGTCGGAAACGGTATAGTAATACGTGGTAGTATCTGTAGGGTAAGCTAAAGGATTGTTGCAAGTAGTACAGCTTAATCCTGTACCAGGAGTCCAGTTGTAACTGTAATTGGCGTTGAATTGTGTTTCAAGTTGTACGGTATCACCGTAACATAAAAATTGCTCATCAATTGGATCAACAAGTAATTCTTCGATGGTTATGGTTTGACATATAATCTCTGTTAAATCACAAGGATCAAGCACACATATTTCAACCGTTTCACCTGCATCCAAAACAATATCAGTTAATGGCAGAACAGTAATTGAAGCCGTTGTAGTACCTGCCAAAACGGTTACGGAGTCAGGAAAATCTCTAAAGTCAACACCTCTTGTGGCTGTACCATTTACCGTAATTGGAAAAGAATAGTCTCGTGTTAAGGTTTGGCTAATTTCAAATACAAATTCCGCACTATCGCATTGCTCATACACCCTTCCACCTGCAAGCGTACCTGAAACTATTGGGTTATCTAAATCTACGCCGATTGAAACCAATGAATTTTCTTTAATAAGAACCGACGAATCATAAATACCATCACCACCATCAGCAATAGCTAAAGTCATATGATAGATAGAGCACGGTTTCACATTTATTGGAGCTGTTTGCAGAACAGTTGTGTAACCATCATAAATAAAGTCAGTTACAGGCATATTATTTTCAATATAGAATTGAACGTTCGCGGGAAAAACATCATTAATTGTCTTTATTGTAACAGGATCATTAGTTCCAGGTACTAATCCAATATTTTGATTTCCGACAATACCAGGACCAGAAACAAAAAATGCGAATGCATCATTGTAATTACCTGTAACAAATTCAGGATATTCTTCTGACGCAAATATGTATTCAAATTTAAACTGTGATGATGTAGCCTCCAAATCAAATTCTAGAATACATCTATCAAATGTATCATCTCCTGCAATTGTTGCAAGCGGTCCATAACCGGGAGCGCCATTGTTTGTTGATGCATTCGTAACACCCAAAAAACCACCTGTTCCAACAACATCATCAATATCCCCAGTACTCATTATAACACCTGCCCCAAGATTGAGGTTAACATTATTCTCGTCAAAAAAACCAACCGCTGCTGTTGGACATTGTAAGGAGGCGTTTGTAACGACAATACCATTACCAGCAATACGAGCAGCCAAAGTTGCAGCTACATTGTTTTTCACTACTGTAACCTGACCAAGTACTATCTGAGTTGAGAGTATGAAAAATGCAAAGTAAAAAACTAGTGAAAGAGGGTATCTTTTATGCATACAAGTGGTTATTCAAGGGTAAGGACAGCAAATTACTCATATCGTTGCCCTAGGCTTTTCATCCCACAGCTCTAACAATTCACAATTGGATGAAGTGACACAAAAATCGGATAAACGTATTAAGCAAAACCTTACTTTCGCACACAAACAAAATTGCTTCATGAGCACAATAAACATTACACTTCCTGATGCTTCTATTCGTACAGTTAGCGCAGGAACTACAGCTATGGACATTGCCCTTAGCATTAGCGAAGGTCTTGCCCGCAACGTATTAGCAGCCGACATCAACGGCGAAATCTGGGATGCAACCCGTCCTATCCTAACCGATTCTGACCTAAAATTACTTACCTGGAAAGACGACGATGGAAAAAACACCTTCTGGCACTCATCGGCTCACTTATTGGCCGAAGCCGTACAAGAATTTTATCCAAATGCGAAATTTGCTATTGGACCTCCAGTTGAAAACGGGTTTTATTACGACATCGACTTTGGCGACGATACTTTCTCTGAAAAAGATTTAGAAAAAGTTGAAAAGAGAATGATAGAACTCGCTAAGCAAAAAAATGCTTTCGAACGTTCAGAAATTTCTAAAGCCGAAGCTCTAAAATATTTCACCGAGACGAAGGATGTTTACAAACTAGAACTTATAGAAGGACTAGACGATGGCAGCATCACTTTTTATAAGCAAGGTGCTTTTACCGATTTGTGCCGTGGACCTCACGTACCACATACAGGACATATAAAAGCCATCAAATTGCTTAAAGTAGCGGGCGCTTACTGGCGTGGCGACGAGAAAAACAAAATGTTGACTCGTATTTACGGTATCACCTTCCCACAGAGCAAAGAATTAAAAGCCCACTTACACTTATTAGAAGAAGCCAAAAAACGCGACCATAGAAAACTTGGCAAAGAGCTTGGTTTGTTTGCTTTTTCTGAAAAAGTTGGCGCTGGACTACCTCTATGGTTACCAAAAGGAGCTGCTTTACGCGAGCGTTTGGTAGACTTTATGCGCAAAGCCCAATCTGAAATGGGTTACGAAGGCGTTATTACACCACACATTGCCAATAAAGACTTATACGTTTGTTCTGGTCACTACGAAAAATACGGAGCCGATTCATTCCAACCAATAAAAACTCCTAACGAAGGCGAAGAGTTTCTTCTGAAACCAATGAACTGTCCGCACCACTGCGAAATTTTCAAAGCCGTTCCACGTAGTTACAAAGAATTACCATTGCGATTAGCCGAATTTGGAACCGTTTACCGATACGAGCAATCAGGAGAATTACACGGATTAACCCGTGTAAGAGGTTTTACTCAAGACGACGCTCACCTTTTCTGTACCAACGACCAGGTAAAAGATGAATTCAAGAAAGTAATCGACCTTATTTTACATGTATTCAAATCGCTTGGTTTCACTGATTATTTGGCACAAGTATCTTTACGCGATCCAAATACGCCAGAGAAATATATCGGTTCTTTAGAAAACTGGGAAAAAGCTGAACGCTCTATCCAAGAAGCCGCTGATGAAAAAGGCTTACCAACTGTAGTAGAGTATGGAGAAGCGGCATTTTATGGTCCTAAACTAGACTTTATGGTAAAAGATGCCCTTGGAAGAAAATGGCAATTGGGTACTATACAAGTTGATTACAACCTTCCAGAGCGTTTTGAATTAGAATACACAGGTAGTGACAACCAAAAGCACCGCCCTGTAATGATACACCGAGCACCATTTGGATCGCTCGAACGTTTCATCGCTATATTGATAGAACATACGGCTGGAAAATTCCCACTTTGGTTAAACCCAGAACAAGTTGTAGTATTACCAATCAGCGAAAAGGTTAACAAATATGCCGAGGATTTAATTGGATTGCTAAAAAATTCCGATATTCGCGCCCTTATTGACAACCGAAACGAGAAGATTGGTAAAAAAATCCGTGAGGCTGAACTCAAGCAAATTCCATTTATGTTGATCATAGGTGAGCAAGAAGCAGAGAACGGCATGGTTTCATTAAGAAAAAAGGGAGAAGGTGATATTGGAGTGATGTCTGTAGAAGATTTCAAGACCTATATAGCCAAGGCCATAGAACAAGAACTTAACTAATAACTACTTTTTTAATTTGAAAAAAGGCAAAAGGAAAGAACCGCAAGTACTAAGAGTAAGTGCTTGTAAAATCAATGAAGACATCAGACATCCTGAAGTAAGGGTGGTTGGTGAAAACATTGAACCGGGAGTATACCCTACAAGAGAAGCGCTACAGATGGCACGTGATGCCGAAATGGACTTAGTAGAAATTACACCATCGGCGAAACCGCCAGTGTGTAGAATTACTGACTACAGCAAGTACATTTACGAGCAAAAAAAGCGTCAAAAAGAGCTTAACTCTAAACAAATAAAAGTTGTAGTTAAGGAAGTACGTTTTGGTCCCAACACGGATGAGCACGATTTTAACTTTAAGTTAAAGCACGCTAAAAAATTCCTTGAAGAAGGTGCAAAAGTGAAAGCGTTTGTATTTTTTAAAGGCCGTGCAATTGTGTACAAAGAACGTGGACAGATTTTGTTATTGAAATTTGCCCAAGCTCTAGAAGATTATGGTGTACTAGAAGCTATGCCAAAATTGGAAGGAAAAAAGATGATTATTTTCATCAACGCGAAGAAAACTAAGTAGTAAATATATACGCAACAACATGCCAAAGCTTAAAACAAACAGCAGTGCAAAAAAGCGCTTTAAACTTACCGGTAGTGGTAAAATAAAAAGAAAACACGCTTTTAAAAGCCACATCCTTACTAAAAAAGGAACAAAACAAAAAAGAAACCTTACCAAAAGTGGTTTGGTTGATAAAACAGATTTGAGCAACGTGAAAGCAATGCTTAACCTGTAAACAAATTTTAGGTCAATAAGTTAAAACCCGGAATAAAGTAACTAAGTGCTTAACCGCCACTTTATTTCAAAACTGTAAAGAAAATGCCAAGATCAGTAAACCACGTTGCCTCAAGAGCACGTAGAAAAAAAGTATTAAAACAAGCTAAAGGTTACTTCGGAAGAAGAAAAAACGTTTGGACTGTAGCTAAAAACGCCGTTGAAAAAGGTATGCAATACGCATACATCGGTCGTAAGCAAAAGAAAAGAAATTTCCGTTCACTTTGGATTATGCGTATCAACGCTGCCGTTAGACAACACGATTTGTCTTACAGCCAATTCATGGGCTTGTGCAAAAAGCACAATGTTGAGCTTAACCGTAAAGTTCTTGCTGATTTGGCAATGAACCAACCGGAAGCCTTCAAAGTAATTGTAGACAAAGTAAAAAAATAAGAATTTCACATTCTACTACTTAGTTTAAGATCCTCTCCTTTTCAGGAGGGGATTTTTTTTGCCTAATTTTCTGTTTATTTAATCCCTATGAAATTTGCCTACGCCATTGCTTACGTTGAAGATGTAGCTAAAACCACAACCTTCTACAAAAACGCTTTTGGGTTTGAAACCAAATTCATCAGTCCCGAAAAAGATTATGCTGAATTGATATCTGGAGATACCACTTTAGCCTTTGCATCGCTAGAGTTGGGCAATCAAAATATACCCATTGGCTTAAATCCACTCAACCAAAAGGAAATCCCTTTTGCCATCGAATGGGCATTTACTAGTGAAAACATTGATCTTGATTTTACGAAAGCACTCGATAATGGCGCTATTCTAATTTCACCAATTAAAACCAAACCTTGGGGACAACAAGTTGGCTATTTAAGAGATTTAAATGGTCATTTGATCGAGATTTGCACACCTATGAAAGAGTAATTTACAACTCAGTTTTGCACACCTAATCTATAATAAGGCATACATTTTTTGACCTGATGATTTTTATTAAAAACATTAGAAATTGATCCTAATCGACAAAGCAATCTGTCTAACAAACAAGCAAAAACTAACTTAAAACATGGAAATTACACATAACGCTGATGGCACAAGCCCTGTAATCATTACGGGTTTAGTAATTGTAGGAATAATCATTGCTGCAATAACATTGCTTATGATCATGAATAAAAAAAGAAAACAATAGTCGTACTTAAGTGGAATCTTTCTGAATCATCTTTATTAGAAAGAGCTTTCAGAAAACAACAAATCGTACAGCAAAAAAAAATGCCGTTAGATTTCTCCAACGGCATTTCAGTTATTTAAACGTGGTACTGTATTAGTCGATAGAAATCAATTCTACTTCAAATACCAAAACACTATAACTCGGAATACCTCTTGTTCCACGACTTCCGTAACCCAAATCTTGAGGAATGTGCAATCTCCACTTCTCTCCTGTTTTCATTAATTGCAAAGCTTCAACCCATCCGCGGATAACACCACCTACAGGAAAACTTGCTGGTTGACCTCTTTTAATAGAACTATCGAATACCGTTCCGTCGATCAATTTACCTTCGTAATGAACCGTTACTTTGCTTGCTAAAGTTGGACTTGTTCCAGCATCGTTGGCTTTAAGAACTTCGTAAATCAATCCTGATTCGGTTTTGGTAAATCCTTTTTTGCCATCCAATTCTTTAAGATACTTCTCTCCTGCTTCTTTGTTGGCTTTTTCTGCTTCTTCTTTTTTGCTCTTATAGTAAGACTCTACCAATTTATCCGAGTCGCCAGTACTCCAAAGTGGAGTTGATTTATTCACTACATCTTCAATGCCTTTAGCAATAGCCAAAGGATTCAATCCGCCAAGATCTATTTGCTCTTTCAGCTTATTGGCATAATTAGCACCTAATGCATACGATACACTATCAGCAATGGTCTTGATTTTAACCTTTACAGGTTTACTTTTTTGTGCCTGTACGGCAAATACAGTTAGCAATAATGCTGCGCTTAATGTAATTCTCATTCTCTGGTATATGTGTAATTATTATCGGTACTCAATTCTGAATTGAACTGATACCCTTCAAAATTAAAATCTTTTAAGGACTCTTTGTCTTTTGGACTAGCTTCCAAGCAAAATTTGGCAAACAAACCTCTTGCTTTCTTTGCAAAAAAACTGACTACTTTAAAGTTATCGCCTTTTTTCTCTTTGAATTCTACATTGAGAATATTCAACCCGTGGTTTTTAACCCCTACGATTACTTTGGCATATTCTATAGATGCTGCATTCACTATAAGCTCATTCGGATCATCCAACTCTGCTTTCAATGTGTTCACTACCGTATCGTTCCAATATTTATACAAATTGGTTTTAGCAGGAGTTATCTTAAGCGACGTTCCCATTTCCAATCGATAAGGCATGATGTTATCGAAAGGGCGTAAAATACCATACAATCCCGACAATATTCTAATCTGACTTTCGGCTCTATCCAATGCTTCTGGGCTTAAATTTGTAGCATCCAAACCTTTATATACATCCCCGTCAAAAGCAAAAAGTGCGGGACGGGTGTTGTTGTATTTCTGCAGTTCTTGAAAACGATCCACATTGAGTTGAGCCAAGTTATCGCTCAAATCCATCAGTTTTTTTACTTGTCGAACGCTTAGTTTTTCCAGCTTGCTCGCTAAGTAATTGGCATTATCTAATAGTTGAGGTACGGAAGTTTTCACTTCAGGGTAAGAATTTTCCCAATCCAAAGATTTGGCAGGAGACAACAATATTTTCATAATTACAGTTCGGCTATTTTTCTAATAACGTCTTCTAAAAGTGAGTCGGGACAACTAGCGCCAGAAGTAACAATGACCGTGTTTTTTGTACTCCAATCGATTTCTGTAGTAACAACCTTTTTTTGGTGCATATCAAAATGATGCACATCGTTCATTTCAAATTCTTCAGGTCCTTTAACAAAATAAGTTTCAAACTTCTTTTCTAAAAGTTCAACTAAATGAGATGTATTGCTGCTATTGTAACCACCGACAACAATGGCTACATCCGCTTTTTCGTCCAACAATGAATATGTAGATGTTTGATTGTCGTTGGTAGCATAACACAAGGTGTCGCGCGTATCGGCAAAGAAGTTTTTCACTTCTGTACCGTGTATTTCCGTAAAAATTGTTTTGAAATAATCTGCAATGGCTTGAGTGTCTTCAGCCAACATGGTCGTTTGGTTTACTACCCCTATTTTTTTCAAGTCTAGCTTTGGGTCGAATCCTGCAGAAGCTCTGTGCGAGAATAATGCATCAAAATCATCGAATGATTGAGACAAAACCATTTCGCCCAACAATTTGGCTTCGGCCATGTCTTTTAGCACTAAAGCCTTTCCTGTTTTATTGGCTTGACTAAAAGTAGCTCGGGTTTCTTCGTGCGAAGGTTTACCGTGGATCAATATCGTGTGTTCGCCTTCGCCTAATTTGGCCGAACGTTTCCACACCTTCTCAACAAACGGACAGGTGGTGTTGTACGATTTCAAATCAACGCCTTTTGCACTAAGAATGTTCTCCAAATCTACCGTAGTACCAAATGCAGGAATAAGCACTACATCATCGGCAGTAACATCGTCAATCGGATGCAATTCATTGCCTTTGGTGTCTTGTAAAAAGCGGATACCATTTTCTTCAAGGTCTTTGTTTACAACTGGGTTGTGTATCATCTGACTCAACAGAAAAATACGTTTTCCAGGATTTTCTCTTACAGCTCTGTAGGCACGTTCTATAGCATTCTCCACTCCAAAACAAAAACCGAAATGGCGAGGAATAATGAAAGTACGAGTACCCAAAGTCAAACTGCTTGGAGTGAAATCTTTCTTTAGAGGGTCTTCCTTTTTGCGCTTATTTTTAAGCTCAGCAATAAGGTTTGACTTGTATATATCGGGAATATCAAAAGATCTCATGGTGAACTAACGCAAAATGATTGGAAAAAGTAAATGCATAAAAGCTTCGTTATCAATAAATCAGTACCTTTGCCGTCCGTTTTGGTAACGGGAAGCTACTTGGGGCTAAAACTAAACAAACCTCTTTTACTAAACCAAGAATAGGTAAAATACAAATTAACAACGCCAACATGGCAAATTCAAAAACTTGGAACACTCCAACACAAGACGACTTTAACTGGGACGACTTTGAGAGCAACCAAAATCAACAAGAAATAAGTGCTGACATCGACGAACGTTACGAAGGCACTTTAACTTCAATTGAAGAGAAAGAAGTTATCAAAGGTACGGTAACAGCAATCACTAAAAAAGAAGTAATCGTATCTATTGGATACAAATCAGAAGGGATTATTCCTGCAAACGAATTCCGTTACAACGAAGAATTAGCCGTTGGAGACGAAGTTGAAGTATTTGTAGAATCTCAAGAAGACAGATCAGGTCAATTGATCTTGTCTCACAAAACAGCAAGAACTAAAAACGCTTGGACAGAAATCAACGAATCTCTTGAACACTCTAAGATTGTTAAAGGATTTGTTAAAGCACGTACTAAAGGTGGACTTATCGTTGATCTATTCGGTATCGAGGCATTCTTACCAGGTTCTCAAGCTGACGTTAAGCAAATCAAAGATTTCGACGTTTTCTTGAATAAAACTATTGAACTTAAGGTTATTAAAATTAACCAAGAGTCTAAAAACGTTGTTGTTTCTCACAAAGCTATTATCGAGGCTGAACTTGAAGAGCAGAAGAAAGAGATCATGGCTCAACTTGAAGTTGGACAAGTTCTTGAAGGTGAGGTTAAAAACATCACTAACTACGGTGTGTTTGTTGACTTAGGTGGTGTTGATGGATTGATCCACATTACTGACCTTAGCCACAACCGTATTTCTAACCCTGAAGAGGTAGTAGAAGTTGGTCAAAAACTAAACGTAGTAATTACAAAGTTCGAGACAGAAGGCGAGAAAAAGAGAATTTCTCTTGGTTTGAAGCAATTAGAAGCTCATCCTTGGGATACTCTACCAGAAAACATCGAAGTTGGTGCTAAAATAGTTGGTAAAGTAGTTGTAGTAATGGATTACGGCGCGTTCGTAGAAATTGCTCCAGGTGTTGAAGGATTATTGCACGTTTCTGAAATGTCATGGTCTCCACGTTTACGCTCTCCTAACGACTTCATGAAAGTTGGTGACGAGATCGAAGCTGCTATCATTGAGCTTGACAAAGACAGTCGTAAGATGTCGCTTTCTAAGAAAGTATTACTTCAAGATCCATTCGATAGCATCGAAACTAAGTACCCAGTTGGTTCTAAGCACAAAGCTATCGTTAGAAACTTCACTGCTTTCGGTGTATTCTGTGAGTTAGAAGAAGGTATTGACGGATTGTTGCACATTTCTGACCTTTCATGGGTTAAGAAATACAACCACCCATCTGAATTTACTAAGATCAGCGAAGAGTTAGAAGTTCAAATCTTGAGCATCGACAAAGAAAACCGTCAAATTTCTATCGGACACAAACAACTTGAGGAAAACCCTTGGGATGTATTCGAAACAATTTTTGCTAACGGATCTGAGCACGAAGGTACTATCGAGAAAATCGAAGGTAACAACGCGTTCATCGCATTGCCATACGGAAACGTAGGTCAGTGTACTGTTAAGCAATTGCGTAAAGAAGACGGTAGCAAAGCTGCAGCTGAAGAAACTTTGAAGTTTGTTGTAACTGACTTCAATAAAGACGCTCGTAGAATTGTTGTTTCTCACACACGTACATTTGACAACAAAGCAGCAAGTGATGCAGCTCCAAAAGCAAATGCAGGTGGTGGAAACTCTAACACAAACTACAAACCAACTGAGAAAGCTGAAAAGACTACTCTAGGTGATTTGGATGTGTTGGCTAACCTACGCGATAAAATGAACGAAGGAAAGAAGTAATTCTTGACTAAACATACCATTGCAAAAACCTCCCTTCATCGGGAGGTTTTTTTTTGCCCTGCTAATTCATTTACTACTCATATATTTGTGCCAATGAGCGGAAGCATACCATTGCTCAATCACGAGCAAATATTACTTACCATAAAGCGCATAGCTAGAGAGGTTATTGAAAATCACGATTTCTCTAACGACTCTGTCCTTATTGGCTTACAGCCACGTGGCGTTTTGTTTGGTCAAAAAATTAGAGACGAAATTCAAGCCATAACAGGCAAAAACGTTCAGTACGGTGAGTTGGACATCACTTTCTATAGAGATGATTTCCGTACAAGAGACATGCCTTTAGAACCAAGTTCTACCAAAATAGATTTCAGCATACAAGACAAAAAAGTGGTGATGGTGGACGATGTACTCTACACCGGTAGAAGTGTCCGTGCCGCCTTGGATGCTCTACTCGATTTTGGAAGACCTAGTCAAGTAGAATTTATGGTCTTGGTAGACAGACGTTTTTCTAGACACCTACCTATACAAGCCGATTATGTTGGCAAGTCGGTAGATTCTATTGAAAGCGAACGCGTGAGCGTAAACTGGACTGAAAAAGATTTTCAAGTAAACCTTTATACCCCCAAAGTATAGCCATGTCATTATCCACCTCTCACTTATTGGGTATAAAAGATCTTACACCCCAAGACATTGAACTGATATTTGCCACAGCAGACAACTTTAAGGAAGTCCTAAACAGACCCATTAAAAAAGTGCCTTCGTTGCGCGATATTACCATTGCCAATCTCTTTTTCGAAAACAGTACCCGAACAAAGCTTTCGTTTGAACTGGCAGAAAAAAGACTATCGGCCGACACTATTAATTTTGCAGCATCTGGTTCTTCGGTAAAAAAAGGCGAATCGCTTATTGATACAGTCAACAACATCTTGTCTATGAAAGTAGATATGGTGGTAATTCGTCATTCCGAACCTGGTGTACCCAAGTTTTTATCGGAACGAGTAAACTCTGTTATCATAAACGCTGGAGACGGCGCACACGAACACCCTACACAAGCTTTATTAGACGCCTACTCTATCCGCGAGAAATTTGGAGAAGTAAAAGGCAAAAAAGTTTTGATTGCTGGCGATATATTGCACAGTCGAGTAGCGTTGAGTAACATATTATGCCTTAAAAAACTAGGCGCAGAAATAATGCTGTGTGGCCCTGCTACACTTATTCCTAAGCACATTCACGAATTGGGTGTGTTGATAGAAAACGATATTGACAAAGCTTTAGCTTGGTGCGATGTTGCCAACGTATTGCGCATACAATTCGAACGCCAAGATGATAAATATTTCCCTTCGTTAAGAGAATACCACCAACACTTTGGGGTAACTAAAAAACGATTGGATGCCTTGGATAAACCCATCGTAATTATGCACCCTGGGCCTATCAACCGAGGGGTAGAATTAAGCAGCGACGTGGCCGATTCCGATCAAGCCATAATTTTACAACAAGTTGAAAACGGAGTAGCAATACGCATGGCTGTTTTGTACCTTCTAGCCTCTAAAATCAAGAAATAATGACGAAAACAGAAAATTATTGGTTGGTCGATTCCAAAAACTTTGACGCTAGTACTGCTTTAGGCGATGTAACTGACGCTTTAGTTGAATTGCATGCAGAAACTACCGACGCAGAATTGAGTGCCATATTAGAAGTATTTACCAATGTGGTGTTTTTCGGTAATACCGATTTCGATAACGATTCCATTACCATAGTTCCTAGTAAAAACGAAGCCGAAGACTACCTATACATGCTAAAAATAGAGCAAGATTTGGGTGATTTCGAATGAGTTTTGAATTGCAAATACTAGGCTGCGGATCGGCCGTGCCCACCGTACAACGTTTCCCCACCAGCCAAGTACTTAATATTCAAGAAAACTATTTCCTTATAGATTGTGGCGAAGGCGCCCAGATGCAAATGCGTCGCTTTGGAGTAAAACTCCAGAAAATAGACCACATCTTCATTTCGCACATGCATGGCGATCATTACCTCGGACTGTCGGGCTACTTGCAAACCTTGCACATGTTGGGCCGAGAAAAAACCATTCACATTTACGGTCCTAGCGAATTAGAACCCTTGGTACTCGATCATTTCAAAATACCAGGAGCCGAATTGCGCTTCGAAATAAACTTCACTCCTACAGATCATACTCAAAAGAACTGTCTGTTGGACAAAAAGACCTTCACAGTACACTCGTTCCCATTAAAGCACAAAGTGCCCACTACAGGCTTCTTATTCACCGAAAAGGCTAAGCGAAAGACCTACGATAAGCGCATGGGCGATTCTTACGGCGTTCCTACTTATTGGATCAACAGAATTAAAGAAGGCCAAGATTATGTCGCTGAGGATGGTGAGGTTGTCTCCAACGAAAAACTAACCCTACCAGCACCTCTTTCCTATTCTTACGCTTTTTGCAGCGATACGGCATATATAGATTCATTGGCAAAGGACATTGCTCCGGTCGATATGCTTTATCACGAAGCTACTTTTTTAGAACGCGAAAATAGTCGAGCCAAAAGTACTTTGCACAGCACGGCGCAAACCGCAGCCAAACAGGCAACATTGTGTGGTGCGAAAAAATTAATATTGGGTCACTTCAGCGCGCGCTACCCCAACACAAAACCTTTCATACTAGAGGCGCAACCTCATTATTCAGGTGAAATTATCATTGCTGAAGATGGCTTAATTGTGACGGCGAATTAATTCGTTAAACCACACGAAGAGTACCGATAGCTACCGTTGCCAGTAATTAAAAATGAGACGAAAAATCAAATGAAAAAAGCATACTTTATCCTTATTTTATTAATAACGAACTCCTTTTGTTATGGGCAAGAGAAAAAATCATCTGAACTATATAAAATAATAAAAGAAAAAGACAGTCTTCTTTTCAACATTGGGTTTAATCATTGTGACATTTCACAGTTTAATAAATTAGTTAGTGAGAATTTTGAATTTTATCATGATGTATCTGGAACAACAAATTCAAAATTAAAATTTATTCAAAGTATTGAAAATGGTCTTTGTAAACTAAACTATAAACCAAAAAGAATTTTAGACGAAGAATCTGTGGAAATTTTTCCATTAAAGGAAAATGGTGTTTTGTATGGTGCTATTCAAAATGGAGCGCATAATTTTTATGCAATAGAAAACGATAACACAGAATATCTGACAAGTATTGCAAAGTTTACGCATTTATGGATTTTAGAAAATGGAAAATGGCAATTAAGTAAGGGTTTAAGTTATGACCACAAAAGCTTTGAGAAGCCAATCAACAAAAACATCCTATTCATAGATGAAAATGAAACAGAAAGATATTTAAACCAAAAGAAAATTCCAGCATTAGGTATTGGATATATTGAGAATGCAGAAATTAAACAGATTGAAGTATTTGGAGAATTAGAAAAAGGAAAACAAGCACCAAAAAATACAATTTGGAATGTTGCTTCATTAACAAAGCCAATTGTTACTATGCTCACAATGAAATTAGTACATAATGGGGATTGGGACTTAGACGAACCAGTTTATCACTATTGGATTGATCCGGATGTAAAAAAGGATAAAAGGCACAAAATTCTTACCAGTAGACATATTTTAAGCCATCAAACTGGATTTTCTAATTGGCGTTTTACAGATGAAAAATCTCAAAAATTGATATTCCATTTTGAACCTGGAACAAAGTATCAATATTCTGGTGAAGGATTTGAGTACTTGAAAAAAGCCCTTGAAAACAAGTTTAATGTTTCTCTTCAAAATCTAGCGGACTCTTTAATTTTTAAGCCTTTGAAAATGAATGATACTCGATTTTATTGGGACGACAAAATGGATGATTCAAGGTTTGCCAAATGGCATTCCCCTGAAGGCGAACTATATGAAAATTATAAAAAAACAGGTGTATCCGCAGCAGACGACTTATTGACAACCGTTGAGGATTATACCAAATTTATCAATTACGTTATTAAAGGAGCAGGAATATCCGAAAAACTCTACACAGAAATGGTTTCGGAACAAGTAAGAATAAACGACTTCAAACATTGGGGATTAGGTTGGTGGATTGACGAAAACATTAACAGTAATAATGATTACGCAATGGTTCACGGTGGTGATGACATTGGAGTACACACAATTGCTTTTATAATACCAAAAACAAAACAAGGTCTTGTAATCTTTACAAACTGTGACAATGGAACGAGTGTTTTCGCAGATATTTTATTAAAATATTTAGAGGAAAATGGAAAGGGAATACTTGAAATTGAAATGAAATAATTATGGTTCCCCCCCGCTACCGCACGTACCGATAGCTATAAATCCTTCATAAGACAAGAAAAAACTCTTAAAACAAAAAAAACCGCCTCTACTGCTATAGTAAAGACGGTTTGGTATAAACTTAATACGTTATCAATTAAGACATTGTAGCACTACCTGCGCGTTTTCTTTCATGCTCTTCTAGGAAGATTTTACGCAAACGAATGTTTTTAGGCGTTACTTCAACATACTCATCTCCTTGGATGTATTCCAAAGCTTCTTCTAACGAGAATATTTTAGCTGGAGCGATACGCATTTTTTCATCCGTACCAGAAGAACGCATGTTGGTCAATTGTTTCGTTTTTGTAACGTTTACAACCATATCACCTACACGGGTGTTTTCTCCAATAACTTGACCTTTGTAAATCTCAGCCCCAGGAGGTACAAAGAAAGTACCACGGTCTTGTAATTTATTCAAAGAGAAAGGAATGGCTGTACCTGTTTCCATACTGATCAAAGATCCGTTCTGACGTCCAGGAATTTCTCCTTTAAACGGTTGGAATTCCACAAAACGGTGAGCCATAATAGCTTCACCTGCAGAAGCAGTCAACAAATAGTTTCTCAAACCAATAATACCACGTGAAGGAATGTTGAACTCCAAAATCATACGATCACCTTTTGGTGTCATACTCAAAAGTTCACCTTTACGCAAAGTAACAGCTTCAACGGCTTTACCAGATACTGCATCTGGAATATCAATAGTCAATTCTTCAACTGGCTCGCTTTTTACACCATCAATTTCTTTGATGATAACACGGGGCTGTCCAACTTGGATTTCGTAACCTTCGCGACGCATAGTTTCTATCAAAACAGAAAGGTGCAATACACCACGACCGAAGACAATAAACTTATCTGCTGAATCTGTTTTTTCAACACGCAAAGCCAAGTTTTTCTCAAGCTCTTTGTCTAAACGATCAGAAATATGACGGCTGGTTACAAATTTACCTTCTTTACCAAAAAACGGAGAATCATTGATGGTAAACAACATGCTCATTGTAGGCTCATCGATAGGTGTAGAAGCTAACGGCTCTGGGTTTTCAGCATCGCATACTGAATCTCCAATGTCGAAGTTTTCAAGACCTACTATCGCGCAAATATCACCAGGTTGAACCTCAGTTACTTTAATACGCTCAAGTCCTTCGTAAATGAACAACTCTTTTACTTTAGCCTTTACAGTAGACCCGTCTCTTTTAGAAAGAATCACGTTTTGGTTTTCTGTCAAAGAACCTCTCAATAAACGACCAATAGCGATACGTCCAACGAAAGAAGAAAAATCCAAAGAAGTGATCAACATTTGTGTATTACCTTCTTCAATTTTAGGCGATGGAATGTGCTCTAAAACACAATCAAGCAATGGAGTGATGCTATCACCGTGATCTTTGTAATCAACGTCCATCCAACCATTTTTAGCTGAACCGTAAATTACAGGGAAATCCAATTGCTCTTCTGTTGCGTCCAATTGGAACATCAAATCGAATACCTTTTCGTAAACCTCTTCAGGAGTACAGTTAGGCTTATCTACTTTGTTTACAACTACAATTGGTTTAAGACCCAAAGCCAAAGCTTTTTGCAACACAAAACGAGTTTGTGGCATAGGTCCTTCAAATGCATCAACCAATAGCAATACACCATCGGCCATGTTAAGTACACGTTCTACTTCACCACCAAAATCGGCGTGACCAGGAGTGTCGATAACGTTGATCTTAGTGTCTTTGTACAATAACGATACGTTTTTAGATACGATGGTAATACCACGCTCGCGTTCTAAATCGTTGTTGTCCAACATTAAGTCGTTGCGCTCTACTCTTTCGTCAAAAGCGTTACCGGCTTCGATCAGGCGGTCAACCAAAGTGGTTTTACCATGATCGACGTGAGCGATAATGGCGATGTTTTTTAATTGAATCATCTATGCGTATTATAAGCGTGCAAAGGTAAGTTTAAAAGATTGTGTTTTTTCCTTTTTTTAATTTTAAATTGATTTATTTACAAAGTGTTAAAGTCAAAGCTCATTAACGGAAGTCTATTTTTAGTGCTGTCCATTCTTCTAACAATACTGCTAGCCTCGCTTTGGGGCTATTTGGCTATTGGCTTTTATACTCAAACAGGTTTCATGGCTTTGCTCAATGGATTTCTATTTGGAACCCTTTACGCACTTTTTATTGGCAAAACCAATCAAGGTTATTTTGTTTTGGTTTGCATTGCCTGTGCTTTAATTAGCATCAATCTCGGTATTTACATAGGCTACGCCTATACTGAACAAAACGATTTGATTGTTGAAAGCGCGGCACATCCTTACAGTACATCACTTCAAACCTTGAAAAAAATCAGTTTTTCGAGATACGAAAACTTTGCAGGGTACTTAGCTGAAACCAATTCTTACAAAATATGGTTTTGGCACTTTTTGGTTCTACTAGCTGCTTGGCAACAAATTAGAACCAGTGGACAAATTAAAACACGCATATATAGGTTCAAAAAGTTCTTACTTTCGTCCAAAAATTAATCATGTCTTTGAAATCGCTTTTTTTCCTTGCTCTAATCTCGGCTACTCTATTTTCGTGCACGGTTCGAAACGATATCATGTTCAAAGACATAAAAAACTTTGAGTACGCCAACAAAATGGATGCGTATGACGAAGACTATGTTATTGCTGAAAACGATATTCTATCATTTACTCTTTACACGAAAAACGGTTTACAAATAATTGATTTCACCGCTGGTGCGACTTCAAGCAGTTCGTCAGGTAACAATGGTGGACAACAAAATAGATTGCGTACAACAGGTCTTCAATACGTTGTTGAAAAAGATGGTATGGTGAATTTACCATTGGTAGACCGAGTTAAAATATCTGGACAAACCATCAAAGAGTTAGAGTTTTTTCTAGAAAAACTTTATTCAAAATACTATGTTGATCCTTACATCACTGTTCAAATCAACAACAACCGAGTAATTGTTTCAACTGGTGGCGGTGGGTCGGCTAAAGTTGTCACACTTTCAAACAGAAACACAACTGTTTTTGAAGCACTTGCTTTAGCTGGAGGCATTAACTCGGAAGGCAATGCCAAAAAGATAAAACTGATACGCAAAAACGACCAAGGCGAATACGATGTTTACCGCATTGACCTGTCTACTATCGAAGGCCTTTCTGATGCTGACATTACTGTACAAGCCAACGATATTGTTTATGTACAACCTACAAGAAACTATGTACGTGACGCTGTTAGAGAGTTAGGGCCATATTTGTCTTTACTTTCTTCAAGCTTGCTTATTTACAGTCTTGTTCGGTAATAAGTAATTTGGTACAACACACAGTATCATCGTCAACAAAGCATTTACCAACAACATTTCGTAACCAAAATCGTAGCCACCTAAAATTTCAGTGTCGTATACATTCAATAGGTAGCACAACACTGGCGCTATAATTACGGCAGCATAAATAACGGGTCTAAACTTCACTTCTATTTTCAGAATATGCATGGCAAACAAAGCCAAAATAGGGCCGTATGTGTACGTTGCTGCATACAACAGTTGCCCAATTACAGATTGTTCATTGTAGGCATTGAATAGTACGATAACAACAAATACAAGACCACAAACTAGCGTTTGCACCATCTTCCTTTTTCTAATGGCATCTTTACCAGAAAGTTTTTTATCGTACGAAAGCACGTCGCAATACATACTCGTGGTTAACGCAGCAATGGCCGAATCGGCACTACTATAGGCTGCAGCAATTAAACCCAATGCAAACAAAATTTGTGGCCAAATACCCAAATGGTTGTCCAATGCCAACATCGGGAAAATCTCATCGGTTTTTGAAGGCAATTCAATTCCTTTTTCAGTGGCAAATACCAAAAGTGCGGCCCCAAACAACAAAAATACGGCGTTTACGAATATCAAAACAGTACTGAATGTCCACATGTTTTTTTGACTCTCTTTCAAACTTTTGCAGCTCAAATTTTTCTGCATCATGTCTTGATCAAGCCCCGTCATCGTTAAGGCAATCAATGCGCCACCAAAAAATTGCTTCAAAAAATGCCCCGATTCTTTTACATCGTTGAAATTGAATATTTCAGTATATCCCTTGTCTCCTGAAACTTGAATGAGTTCCATTACTGACATATCGAGGCTAGACAGTATTGCATACAAACTAACGCCTACCGCCAAAAGCATAAATAGAGTTTGAATGGTATCGGTTATTACAATCGTCTTAATCCCTCCCTTTTGGGTGTAGACCAAAATCAAACCAATGGAAATGATAACTGAAACCCAGAAAGGCAAGTTGTAATCAGCCAACAAAAAATTGTTCAGCACAATGCATACCAAGTACAAGCGAAAAGATGCGCCCAAAATTCTGCTCAATTGAAAAAATATGGCCGCACTCAATCGACCTTCCTTTCCCATAGATTCTTCAAGGATAGAATATATTGATGTGATTTTGCTTTTGTAAAATAGAGGTAATAAGACTTGAGCTATGATGGCATACCCTATAAAGTATCCCAAAACCACTTGCATGTAAGCCATAGCATTAGAACCAACCCAGCCCGGAACGCTTATAAAAGTTACCCCAGACAAACTAGTGCCTATCATACCAAACGCTACCAAATACCATTTAGAAGAGCGTTTGCCTGTAAAAAAGGAATCGTTGCTACCGTCCGATTTAATGAGTTTAGAAATAGCATACAATGCTAAAAAGTACCCTCCTATTATCAGCAATAAATTTTCTTTAGTCATCGGCTGCAGCGCATTTTATTCTTTTATTCGCAGGCAATATATGGATGAATTAAAAAGTAAAATACTGGCCAATGCAGTAGAAAATTTAGCCTCATTACCTGGTGTGGGCAAAAAAACCGCTCTACGCCTAGCTTTATCCATGCTCAAATGGCCAAAACACAACATCGTATCTTTTTCAGATGCCTTTGCCAGTTTAGCCAACGATATTAAACAATGCTCGGTTTGCAACAACTATTGCGATTTAGATATTTGCGATTTATGCGACGACCCTAAACGCAAGCCAGAAACCATTTGTGTTGTTCAAGATGTAAGAGATTTGCTCGCGATAGAGGGAACATCATCGTACAAAGGCATGTACCACATTTTAGGAGGATTAATTTCCCCACTAGAGGGTATAGGTCCAGAGAAACTTTACATCGACAATCTTATTTCGCGTTTAGAAACAGGTGAAGTCAAAGAAATTATTTTTGCTTTAAATTCTACTGTAGAAGGTGAGACCACAGCTTTTTACATTTACAACAGCATAAAAACCAAGGTAGATGTTTGTTCTACTTTAGCCAAAGGCATATCTTTTCAGAACGAACTAGAATATACCGACCAACTAACATTAGGAAAGTCAATAGAAAACAGAACCCTATTCAGCCACTAACCCATGCAACTAAGCATTGTAATAGTTAACTACAACGTTAAGTACTTTATAGAACAGTGCTTGCTTTCAGTAAAGAAGGCCATTGAAGGTATTGACGCGGAAGTATTTGTAGTAGACAATGCCTCGGTAGATGGGTCGGTGGAAATGTTGCGCGAAAAATTTCCTTGGGTAGAAACCATTGCCAATGTTGACAACAGAGGTTTTTCTAAGGCCAACAATCAAGCCATTCGCATATCAAAAGGTAAGTATGTATTGCTTTTAAACCCTGACACGGTTGTTGAAGAAGATTGCTTCAAAAAATGCATTGCTTTTGCTGAAAAACAAGAACAATTTGGATCGTTAGGTGTAAAAATGATCGATGGTTTGGGTGAATTTCTTCCTGAATCAAAACGTGGATTGCCATCTCCCAAAGTAGCTTTCAGCAAAATATTTGGGCTATCAAAACTCTTTCCCAATTCCAAAAAATTCGGAAAATACCATCTCACTTATTTATCGAAAGACGAAAACCACGAAATAGATGTGCTTTCGGGCGCTTTTATGTTCATGGCAAAAGAAGCTCTAGACAAAGTTGGTCTTCTGGATGAAACATTCTTCATGTATGGAGAAGACATCGATTTAAGTTATCGCATACAACTTGGTGGTTTTAAAAACTATTACTACAGCGGAACCACCATCATTCACTACAAAGGAGAAAGCACTAAAAAAGGCAGCATAAATTACGTTTACGTTTTTTACAAAGCCATGGTGATTTTTGCCAACAAGCATTTCAAGGATGGGTACTCTAAGTTGTTTGGTTTTTGCATTTACTCGGCTATTTACTTTCGGATGGCATTATCGTTAGTCAAACGATTCATCAGCACCATTACATTGCCCCTATTCGACGCCCTTTTCGATATCACTATTTTGTTGGGCATCATCACTTTTGTTCATAAAGAAATACCTGAAAACGTACTATTTACAACCAGCCTAATACTAGCAAGTAGCTATACATTATCCTCGATTTTATTCGGATTATTCCGAGCAAAAAACTTCATAAAACGATGGCTGAAATTCATTGTTCCAGCCTTTTTGGTGGTCTTTACGGTTTATAGCTTGTTGCCCGAAGATTATCGTTTTGGTCGATTGATTATAGCTGTATTTGCACCTTTGCATTTACTGGCCTTACTCCTAACACGTGGTTTAGCCGACAAAATATTTGGCACTCGTTTTCTTAAAACAGAAACGTTAAAGAAACTCCTCATCATCGGTAGTAAAACAGAAATTGATGAAATAAAAAGCCGCTATCCAATGAGCAAACGTTTTGGGCAAGTAGCCGAAATTTCTCATCTAAAAAACGATACAATTTTATCGAAATTAACCTCCTTAGTCGCATCGGAAAAACCACAAGAAATATTGTTTTCTTCAGAAAGTTTTACTGCTGGAACCATTATGCAATGCATGATGTTGGATTTATACGGCAAGCCTGAAATAAAGATTGCTCCCACCGGAAGTAATTTTGTAATTGGCAGCAATTCTATACATAGTCAAGGAAGTGTATATACCGAGAGTGATAATTTCATCGGCTTAAAAGACAACAAGCGTAAAAAACGATTTTTGGATATTGCTTTAGCTCTATTCTGTTTGATGCTTTTCCCGTTAGCGTTATTCCTGCCAGGATTCAAAAAAATATTGCTTCATTCGGGAAAACTCATAGCGGGTTCTAAAACGGTTATTGGTGTTCAAAATCAAGAAGAAAGTCAGTTAAAAGACAGCATTTTCAAAATAGCTACGCTTTCAGAAAGTGATGAGCAAGGATTCCGAGAAGAATATCAATTTATAAAAGATTACAGTGTTGAGCGCGATTTATTCTATGCTTTTCGCTTCATTTTCAGCCAAGTATAGCCTTCATCGCCTTCGATTTGCTTAAGAGTTAATTTAGGCTAATTTTGTTTCACCTTAAAAAGGCGTTTACCGTATGGCACAAGTTGAAATTTTATTGCCTAGCATGGGCGAGAGTGTGGCTGAAGCAACCGTTACAAAATGGATGGTTTCAGAAGGAGATGTAGTAGAACAAGACGATACCATCGTTGAAATTGCTACCGATAAAGTAGATAGTGAAGTTCCAGCACCACAAGATGGTACAATAGTTAAAGTATTGTGCGCAGAAGGTGATGTGGTTCAAGTCGGTTCCCCAATAGCTATTATTGAAATTGAAGGCGCAGGCTCTCCTGCACCATCTGCTCCAAAAGCAGAAGCAACACCAGAAGTAGCTAAAGCTGCAGAAAAGATTGAAGCAACAGTTACAGCTGCAGTTGAAACAGCTAATGTTGGTAACGATGGCGACAATGGATTTTTATCTCCATTGGTTAAAAGCATCGTGAAAACAGAAAATATCACTCAAGCCGAATTGGATGCTATTCAAGGTTCTGGTAGAGATGGTAGAATTACAAAAGACGATATCATGAAATATTTGGAAGGTGGTAGAAAAGCCCCAGCCAAAACTGTTTCATCATCTGCACCGGCTGCTAGTAAACCAGCAGCTAAAGCTCCTGCACCAGCCGTTGCTATGGGTTCTGGCGATACCATTATTGAAATGGACAGAATGCGCAAACTCATTGCTGACCATATGGTAGCAAGTAAGCATACTTCTCCTCACGTAACTTCATTTGTTGAAGCTGATGTTACCAACATTGTAAATTGGAGAAACAAAATCAAGAACAAATTTTTGGCTCAAGAAGGCGAAAAAATCACTTTCACACCTATCTTTATTGAAGCTATTGCTAAAGCCATTAGAGAATTCCCTGACATTAATGTTTCTGTAAAAGATGGTACACACATCATCAAAAAATCGAATATTAATATCGGTATGGCAGCAGCATTACCAAGCGGCAACTTAATTGTTCCTGTAATTAAAAATGCTGACCAACTTAATCTTGTTGGACTTACTAAAGCTGTTAACGATTTAGGTAAACGTGCTAAAGCCAACAAATTGGTTCCAGACGAAATTCAAGGTGGTACATACACAATGACCAACTTAGGTAGCTTCGGAAACGTATTCGGAACACCTATTATCAATCAGCCACAAGCAGCCATTATGGGTGTAGGTGCCATTGTAAAAAAACCAGCTGTAATTACTACAGAACATGGCGACGTTATTGCTATCCGTCATTTCATGATGTTATCGCATGCTTACGATCACCGTATAGTAGATGGATTCTTAGGAGGAAGTTTTGTTAAGCGCGTTGCCGAACTATTAGAAAGTTTCGACCCTAACAGAGAAATATAACCCATGAATAAAGCCCTCTTTTTCATACTCAGTTTTGCTTTTATAGCTTCCTCTAGCTACGCTCAGTTTTCTAGAAGCGCAGATTATAAAAACGAGGAGGACGCTAAAATAGTAGTTACCGATAAAGAGGGTAATGTTGTAAAACCTGTCAATTTTGATGATTACAAAAAAGAAGGTTGGGACGAAAAAGAACCTAAAGAGGGCAAAAAAGGAAAGGCTTCTAAAGAAGAAAAACTAGCCGAAAAAGCTCAAAAAGAGGAACTAAAAAAACGAGAAAAAGAAGAAAAAGCTCGTTACAAAAAACGTCCAAATTTTGATGATTTTGAAGATGAAATTCTTTACGACATCAACCCAAACGATTTCGCGAAAAAGAAAAGTACAATAGCAGGGACTATTCCCGAGGAATACACCAGAGAATATTTACCTTATATCTACAACCCAAAAAACAAATCAGTTTACAACGACTTGAAACTGAAGGTTAATAAAGATGATGCCGATGAATTTCGACTGTACGCCTATCGAAATCATATCGATGTAGATTCAAACAATGCAGGAATTAGAATGCCAACGTTCAAGGACGTGGATTCTAAAAACGATTTTAGGTTTGATAAAGCAAAGCAGTTGATGGAAAATGGTTTTTTCTCAACAGCACTACCTTTATTACTTGAAATTCAACGAGTTGACGGTAGAAACCCTGACATCAATCAGTGGATAGGAATCTGTTACCTAAGTGGTTACAATAACCAATGCCGATCTATTCCTTACTTAAGAGCAGCAGCGGCTAATACCGACTTAAAATACAAAGAATACAAAGCTCAAAAAGTTGCAGGAAACGATATTGATGCGATTTTCTTATTGGCATCGGCCTATCAAAGATGTGGTAAGCTTGAAGACGCTGACGCTACATTCCGAACATATATTGAAGCTGTAAAAAACAATAAAAAATTCGCGAAGGATGTAGAAGATGCTAAGATGCATTTACTACAAATTAGTCAAGCTGAAAGATTACTCGGCATGCGAGGCAGGCAGTTTGAGACAACCAATTTGAGTGAAATCAATACTTTGTACTCAGAAATAGCGGCTCGACCTGTTGGAAACAACACATTGTTATTTGCTAGTGCTAAAGAACCCGATCAATTCCCTAACAAAATCAACTTCAAAGAAGGGCGTTTTTTCATGGATATTTATCGTACCGATAGAAATGCATCTGGCTGGGGCAAACCTGAAGCATTACCAGTAAACACTCCTATCGATGATATTCCTTTGGGCATCAATAGTGAAAACGGTAAATTGTTTTACCACAGTTATTCTGCAGATAGTTCAAATGTTTACATCGCAGAAAAGAACTTTGAAACATACAAAGAAGGTTACGCAATATTTAAGGCTCCTCCTTTTTTAGATTACAAAAACACCTATACCATTACTGAAGATGGCAAAACATTGATTTTTGCAGCAGAAGACGAAGGTGGTTTTGGTGGCTTAGATTTGTACGCAACTACATTAAAAGACGATGGAAGTTGGAAAGACCCTATCAATTTAGGCGAAACAGTAAACACTCCATTTGATGAAATAACCCCTTTCGTTCACCCCAACGGTAGATCCTTATTCTTCTCAAGAAATGGCAATGAAAGTATTGGCGGATTTGATGTTTTTAAAACAGATTTGAGCGCTTTCAGTAAATGGGAAAAAGCAGAAAATGTTGGCATGAGTGTCAATACCTTTGGCGATGATATCTTTTACAGTGTTACACCAGATGGGCATTATGGATACGTAAGTCGCAAAGGTGCTGAAGGAGATTTTGACATTTTTGAAATAAACTACTTCTCTACAAACCCTAGTTTAGGTGGAAACAACACCAAACGAACAGTTGCTACAGAGCGAGGCGATTTATTGCTAACCAACCTAGTAACAGGCAAAGCCAAATGGTATGCCATCAATCGTTCAAACGGTAAATACAATCTTATTTTAGAGCCCTGTGTTAACTACAAAATGGAGTGGTACAAGCAAAGCAAAGTATTTAAGCAGGAAACTTTCATGACGCCTTGTAACATTGAAAACAACAGCTTAGTATTTGATCCAAACACAGACTTAGGAAAAATTCAAGTTAAATTAAACGAAACAGGCAAAGGAAATTACAACAACCCAAATGAAAAACTACCAAATGCTTGGCAAGTTTTGGTTGATGGTAAACCTTACCGATTCGAGAATTTTTCTGTTCAACTTCGAGATGAAAAAGGTTTTGTTTTCCACAACACCAAATTGGATAAAATGGGGAATTTCAGATTACCCGACTTAAATTTCCAAGAACCAACGTTCATGGTTCAAGTCATCGATATGGATATTTGCGAAAGATTATCGATCAAAAATCTTTCAGGTAAATACAAAGAACTAAGGTACCCTGAGTGCTTTACAAAATAACATTATGATTAAGCTAGATTGCCCTTTGGCGGTATTTGACCTAGAAACAACTGGTGCCAACATCGCCACAGACCGCATCATTGAAATAGCCATCATAAAAATTCACCCTGATGGCACACAATCAGAATACCACAAGCTGGTAAATCCTGAAATGCCAATTTCTCCTGAAGCTACAAGCGTACATGGTTTTACAAACAAAGATGTTTGCATGGAACCAACTTTTGGTTTGTTGGTGGATGAAATCGATGCTTTTTTAGACGGTTGCGATATAGGAGGTTTTCATAGCAACAGTTTTGATGTGCCCATTTTATGCGAAGAATATTCTAGAGTTGGTAAACGATTCGATATGGATAAGCGTCGTTTTATTGATGCTAGAGCTATTTACCATAAAATGGAACCCCGCAATTTAAGCGCCGCTTTTAAATACTATTGCGACAAAGAATTAGAAAACGCTCACTCGGCACTGTACGATGCCAGAGCTACAGCTGATGTTATATTAGCCCAAGCAGAGCGTTACGAAGCTTTAAATGGCGATATAGACGTAATGAATACGTATTCAAGAAGTGGAAATAAAGCAGATTTTGCTGGTCGTTTTGCTTATAAAGGCGATACAGTTGTGTTCAACTTCGGAAAACACAAAGGAAAAACATTGGGTGAAGTTTTAAAAACAGAACCCGGTTACTACAGTTGGATGATGAATGCCCAGTTTACACAAAACACACTCGACATTCTAAAAGCTGAAAAAGAAAAACTAAACGCATAGTAGCAGTATCATGAAAATTATATGCATTGGCCGCAATTACGTCGATCACGCAAAAGAATTGAACAATCCAATTCCTAGCCAACCATTAATTTTTTGCAAACCAGATTCTGCTATCCATCAAAAAAAGAACCCTTTTTATATTCCTTCATTTACCAATGATTTGCACTACGAAACAGAAATTGTAGTAAAAATATCGCGATTAGGTAAAGGAATAAATCAAAAATTCGCCCACAAATATTACAACCAAATTGGTTTGGGTATCGATTTTACAGCTCGCGATATTCAGCAAGAATGCAAAGAAAAAGGATGGCCATGGGAACGAGCTAAAAGCTTTGATTCTTCGGCTGTTATGGGTTCCGAATTCATCAACAAATCTACTTTCGAAAGCGCCGAAAACATTCCTTTCAAAATGTTTTTAAATGGCGAAATTGCTCAAGATGGCAATACCAAAGACATGATATTTAGCATCGATAAATTGATAGTTGAAATTTCAAAAATATTCACGTTGAAAATTGGCGATTTAATTTTTACTGGTACACCCGCAGGTGTTGGTCCTGTAAAACCTGGCGACCTTCTTGAAGGTTACTTAGGCGATAAAAAACTGATCGATTTACGCATTAGATAAAAACCAACCTACAATATAATATTTGGCAACAACGCCTTTTTCGCAAAATTTCATTCAAACACTTGTGTTTATCGAAATATAAATTACATTTGCACTCGAAATGAGAAAAGCAAACAACAATATCTTCATGACAACAGCACCATTATCTGTGGTGACTAGGGTCGTTGTTTTGCATTTACGCCCCCGCTTTAGGGCGTAATATTTTTATGATGGAATTGCGTATTCCGTCCACCTCAACCAACAACTTCAACTATTTTTTTTTAACCAATACCGACAATTATTTTGTCATGAGCTTAACTGTACAAGTAGCAGACGAAAGTCATTACGTCTACGCCGAAACCATTTGCAATATGATGGCCGAAGCAGCAAAAATCCGAGGAACAGGCATCGCCAAAAGAAAGGCCGAATACCTTATCCAAAAAATGAAAGAGGGCAAAGCCGTTATTGCATTGGATACTACCCTACCCGTTGGTTTTTGTTACATAGAATCTTGGGAAAACCACAAATACGTAGCCAACTCAGGCCTAATTGTACACCCCGATTACAGAAAATTTGGCTTAGCTAAAGACATCAAAAAAGCGGTTTTTGAATTGTCCAAAAAGAAATTTCCGAATGCTGTATTGTTTGGCATCACCACCAGTATGGCCGTTATGAAAATCAATTCTGACCTAGGTTACAAACCCGTTACTTTTTCAGAGTTAACGACCGACAATGAATTTTGGAGTGGTTGCCAAAGTTGTCCGAATTACGACATTCTACAGCGTACTGAAAAGAGCATGTGCCTATGTACTGGTATGCGTTGCGATCTAAGTAAAATAGGATTGAGCAACGATGCTGGAAAGAAAAAATCTTGGGAATCGTTCAAACAATTCATTCAAAAAAGAAAAGCAAAAAAAGCAGAAAAACTAAATCTCAAAAACAATGAGCAATAAAATACTACTAGCCTTCAGTGGCGGACTAGACACCTCTTACTGCATAAAACACCTGATACACGACAAAAACTTAGAAGTACATACGGCCATCGTAAATACCGGTGGTTTTACAAAAGAGGAATTAGTCGATATAGAAAAGAAGGCCTACAACCTCGGTTCTACCACACACAAGGCACTAGAAGAGACCAACAATTATTACGACAAAATCATCAAATATTTGATTTTTGGTAACGTCTTAAAAAACGGAACTTACCCCTTATCGGTTAGTGCAGAAAGAGTTCACCAAGCCATTGCTTTGATAGAATACGCTAAAGAAATAGGTGCAACAGCCATAGCCCACGGAAGTACCGGAGCCGGAAACGACCAAATAAGATTCGACCTTACATTCCAACTATTGGCGCCTGAAATAAAAATCGTAACTCCTATTAGAGATCAGCAACTTTCGAGACAAGAAGAAATAGACTTTTTAGCAAAACACTGTGTAGATGTAGATTGGAAAAAAGCCCAGTATTCCATCAACAAAGGCCTATGGGGAACCAGCGTTGGCGGAGCAGAAACCTTAACATCGCACCAAAGTTTACCCGAAGAAGCTTACCCAAGTCAATTGAGTAAAACCGACAGCCAAAAGCTAGAATTGGAATTCGAAAAAGGGGAATTAGTTGGACTGAATGGCAACAAATTAAGCGCTGTAGAAATCATACAGAAAGCAGAAGCATTAGCCAATCAATACGCCATTGGTAGAGACATCCACGTAGGCGATACCATTATCGGAATAAAAGGAAGAGTTGGTTTTGAAGCAGCAGCAGCAACACTCATAATCAAAGCGCATCAATCGCTTGAAAAACATACCCTCTCCAAATGGCAAATGCACTGGAAAGAGCAATTGGGAAACTGGTACGGAATGTTCATTCATGAATCGCAGTATTTCGATCCGGTGATGAGAAACATTGAGCAGTTTTTAGAAAGCACACAAAGCAATGTTTCGGGCAAAGTTTTTCTGGAATTGCACCCTTACAGATTTCAAATACACGGCATAGAATCGAAACACGATTTAATGAAATCGGGCTTTGGCGACTATGGCGAAATGAACAACAATTGGTCGGGCGACGATGTAAAAGGATTCACCAAAATATTGGCCAACTCTATGCAGATTTATAAGCACGTGAATGGGTGAAAGCCCATGAATTTATTCGTGGGAAATTATTGAGTTGTAAAACTTCTCGATACACTCTCCTATTGTCGAGCACTCGAAGTGACAATACTATAATGGTCAGTTCGTCCCGATAGCTATCGGGAGTTCCGATTTTTCATCGGAATGTATCGAGAACTATATAACACTAAGTAATAAAAGAAAGAAAATGATAAAAGTTGGAATAGTTGGAGCAAGCGGATACACTGCCGGAGAATTGATAAGATGTTTGGTGCATCATCCAGATGTGGAGATCGATTTTTTGTACAGCCATTCGCAAAGCGGAAAAAATGTGGAGGAGTTTCACGAAGATCTGTTCGATTATCCTGAACTGAATTTGAGTCAGAACATCAATTACTATGTGGATGCATTGTTCTTGTGTTTGGGGCACGGTAATTCGAAGCAGTTTTTGAGTAAAAACAAATTTTCTGCTTCTACCAAAATCATCGATTTGAGCAACGATTTCAGACTGAAAGCAGATGCCGAATTTGAAGGGATGCCATTCACATATGGTTTAGTTGAACTGAACAAAACCCAAATTCAAAAGAGCCAATACATCGCCAATCCGGGTTGTTTTGCTACGGCTATTCAATTGGCATTGCTGCCATTAGCTAAAGCGGGTTTATTGAAAACGGATGTTCACATCAATGCTATAACCGGTTCAACTGGAGCTGGGCAAAAACCAAGTGAAACCAGTCATTTTAGCTGGAGAAACAACAATGTTTCCATTTACAAAGCATTCAACCATCAACATTTAGGGGAGATTGGAGAAAGCATTGTTCAACTTCAAAATGGCTTTAGCGAGGAGCTAAACTTTTTGCCACTTAGAGGCAATTTCACAAGAGGAATTTTGGCTTCGGTTTACTTAAAGTCAAATAAAAGTGAAGAAGAATTAAAACAGTTATTTTCTAATTTCTACGAAGATTCAAATTTTGTAAAAACCACCAATAAAAACATTAACCTAAAACAAGTGGTAAATACCAATTACGCCTTGCTTCAGGTGCAAGAAATTGATGGGAAAGTGTTGATTACTTCTGCCATTGATAATTTACTAAAAGGTGCAGCCGGTCAAGCTATAGAGAACCTCAACTTAATGTTTGGTTTTGCTCCTAAAACCGGATTGCAATTCAAAGCCAACTTCTTTTAAAAGCTTAATAACAATGAATTTATTTGACGTATACCCCGTTTTCAACATCAATTTACAAAAAGCAAAAGGCAGCTTTGTTTACGACGAAAACAACCAAAAATACTTAGACCTGTATGGTGGACACGGTGTTATTTCCATAGGTCACTCTCACCCTACTTATGTAAAAAACATTAAAGAGCAAGTAGAAAAAATTGGATTTTATTCCAACTCAATCAAAATGCCTTTGCAAGAAGAATTGGCCAAAAAATTAGGCCGATTATCAGGTTACGAAGATTACAATTTATTCTTGTGCAATTCGGGTGCCGAAACCAATGAAAACGCCATAAAACTAGCTTCTTTCCACAATGGTAAAAGCAAAATAATTGCCTTTAAAAATTCATTTCACGGTCGTACGGCTGCTACATTGAATGTTACCGACAATCCAAAACTATCTGCCAACATCAACCTCAACAATTTTGAGACCATCTTTATAAAACTCAACGACGAAAAGGCACTACAAGAGGCCTTGAGTAAAAACGACGTGGCGGCTGTAATAGTAGAAGGAATACAGGGTGTAGGCGGATTAGACGAAGCCACTCCAGAATATTTTAAGCTAATAGCCGACTTGTGTAAAACGCACAATGCATTATTTATAGCAGACGAAATTCAGAGTGGTTACGGAAGAAGCGGACATTTTTTTGCGCATCAATTGGCCGATGTAAAAGCCGACATCATCACCACTGCCAAAGGAATGGGCAACGGATTTCCGATTGGAGGTGTGCTAATCAACCCAGAAATAAAAGCTTCTTATGGTCTTTTGGGCACCACATTTGGTGGTAATCATTTGGCTTGTGCCGCAGGCATAGCGGTATTGGAAGTAATAGAAAACGAACAACTGTTAGATAAAGTAAATCAAACCAACTCTGCTTTATGTGTTGCATTGAAAGACATTTCTGCCATCAAAAAAATTAAAGGAAAAGGATTGATGTTGGGCGTAGAATTTGATTTTCCAATCAAAGAATTGAGAGGCAAATTATTGAACGATCACAAAATATTTACTGGTGCTTCGGCCAACCCAAATCTGCTTAGAATTTTACCGCCTCTCAACATTTCTGAAGAAGAGATTTTGCTTTTTGCTTCAGCCTTAAAAGAAGAATTGATATGAAACAATTTGTTAGCGTAAACGATGTAGAAAACATAGACGAGTTAGTAAAACTTGCTCAAAGCATAAAAGCCAAACCATTTGATTACAAGCGATTTGGCGAAAATAAAACCATTGGACTTTTCTTTTTCAACCCCAGCTTGCGTACGCGATTAAGTACTCAAAAAGCAGCTCAAAATTTGGGAATGAATGTGATGGTTGTCAACCTCAACAACGATGGTTGGGTAATCGAATTGGAAGATGGCGCCATAATGAATCAAGGCAGCCAAGAACATATAAAAGAAGCCGCTGTGGTAATATCACAATACTGCGACATCATCGGCATCCGAACATTTCCGGCTCTACAAAACAGAAAGGAAGATTATAGCGAAAAAATACTCAAGCAGTTTTTGAAATACTGTACGGTTCCTGTGATTTCTTTAGAAAGCGCTACGCTTCACCCCTTGCAATCATTGGCCGATGTGCTTACCATTGAAGAAAATAAAAAAACAGCCAAACCCAAGGTTGTTTTAAGTTGGGCTCCACATCCAAAAGCATTGCCTCAAGCCGTATCCAACTCATTTTTGCAATGGCTCAAAAAAACCGATTGTGAATTGAGTATTACCAATCCCGAAGGTTTTGATTTGGCCGAAGAATTTACCGAAGGATTAACGATTCATCACAAGCAAGAAGACGCTTTGAAAGATGCTGACTTTGTCTATGTCAAAAATTGGTCGTCCTACCAAGATTATGGTAAAATCGGTACTGGTTTTGACGATTGGACCATCACCCAAGAAAAACTAAAAAACACCAACAATGCCAAAGTAATGCATTGCCTTCCGGTAAGACGAAACGTAGTAATAGCTGACGATGTATTGGATTCTGACAGCTCATTAACTACCGAACAAGCCAACAACCGAACCTTTGCAGCACAAAGCGTATTGCTTAAAATACTACAAAATGAAGCCTAAACTTAAAGTCATAAAAATTGGTGGAAATGTGATAGATAACGCTACGAGTTTATCTCAATTTCTTTCAGATTATTCGAAAATTGAAGGGGCCAAAATATTGGTTCACGGCGGTGGAAAATTAGCGACCAAACTCAATCAAACTTTGGGCATAAAAACCAAAATGGTAGAAGGACGACGCGTTACAAGTTCCGACGATTTGGATGTAGTTACGATGGTATACGCTGGATTGATCAATAAAAAAATAGTGGCTCAACTGCAAAACAATCACTGCAATTCCTTGGGTCTATCAGGAGCCGATGCCAATGTATTGTTGGCAGAGAAAAGACCTATAGAACCCATCAATTATGGATTGGTTGGCGATGTAAAACAAATCAACGTCCCGTTTATTGATAGCTTATTACAACAAAACATAAGTCCTGTTTTCTGTGCCATTTCTCACGATGGAAAAGGACAACTATTGAACACCAATGCCGATACTGTAACGGCTGAAATAGCTATTGCAATGAGTGATGTGTACGAATGCGAATTGGTGTATTGTTTCGAAAAAAATGGAGTATTAGAAAACGTGGAAGATGAAAATTCTGTCATTCTAAACATTGACAGCAAAAAATACGAAAGCTTAAAAGCAGAGAAAAAAATTCACGATGGAATGTTGCCAAAAATGCAAAACTGCTTCTATGCTTTGAAAAAAAATGTAAGCTCAGTAATTATTGGTAGCCCAGAAGCCATTAAGGCTGACAACACTTTGCACACTACTTTAAGTTTGTGATAATGAATAAGATTAATGTCAACTTGATCCCGAAAACTTTAGAGGGAATTTCAAGATTTAAAATCTAGACATTGAGAACAAAAACTTCTCGATACACTCTCCTAAAGTCGAGTACTCGAAGCGACTTCGCTTAAGGAATATAGAGTTAGTTCGTTCCGATAGCTATCGGGAGTCCCGATTTTTCATCAGGATGTATCGAGAACAACTAAAAAGATTCTGACCTCAAAAGCTTTTGAGAAAGTATGACAAATAAATGAGGTCAGTTCGAGTGATTTTTGGAATGACAATGAAGAAAATTGTATCGAGAACCGCCATTGAAGATTCTGAAACAATACCGATAGCTATCGGCACAGAATGACACAAAAGAAAACTGTTTAGCCTATCCTTAGTTTAAAGAAGGGAGAACCAAAAAGAACAATGAAAAACCAACTTTACAAACAAGCCATTACCTTACTTAAAAAGCTGATTGAAACGCAATCGTTTTCTGGTGAAGAAGATAAAACAGCCGATCACATTATCGCTCATCTTAATGAAGCTAATATTACTTACAACAGAGTGGGAAACAACATTTGGGCGACTAATTTGCATTTTGATAGCAGTAAACCAAGCATACTTTTAAACTCGCATCACGATACTGTAAAACCTAACCAAGCCTATACCAACAATCCTTACGAAGCTTTTGAGAAAGACGGAAAATTATATGGCTTAGGAAGCAACGATGCCGGAGGATGTTTGGTATCGCTTATCGCTTTGTTCAAACACTTTTACGAGCAAAAAGATTTGAAATACAACCTCATTCTTGCTGCCAGTGCCGAGGAAGAAAATTCTGGCAACAATGGATTGAGAAAACTTTTACCCGAATTACCCGAAATAGATTTTGCAATTGTAGGCGAACCCACCGAAATGAATTTAGCCATCAGCGAAAAAGGATTGCTCGTAATAGATGCCGTAGCCAAAGGAATTTCGGGACACGCTGCACACTATAATACCACAAACGCCATTTACGAAGCTATGACTGATATTGCTTGGATACAGCAATATGAATTTCCAAAAACATCAGCAACATTAGGCAAAGTAAAGACTACAGTAACTCAAATAAATGCTGGTTCGCAACACAATGTTGTTCCAGCAGAATGTCATTTTGTTATCGATTGCCGCGTGAATGAGCGCTACCATTTAAAAGAGATTTTTGAAATTTTGGATAAAAACACCAAATGCGAATTGAAGGCACGATCGTTCAGAAACAATTCGTCTTCCATTCCCACCGACCACCCTATAGTGAAAGCAGGTGTAGAATTAGGTAGAACAACTTATGGCTCGCCTACCCTTTCCGATCAAGCCAATTTATCGGTACCATCATTAAAAATGGGGCCCGGTGTTTCCACAAGATCGCACCAAGCTAACGAATACATTTACTTAAAAGAAATAGAAGAAGGCATTGACATTTACATCCAATTGCTTGAAAAAATAATGTGAAACAAAAACTTCTCGATACAATCTCCTAAAACCGGCTACCAATAGCTATCAGTGCGAAGTGGCTACTTTTTAGTACAATGGTCAGTTCGAGTGTCCCGATTTTTATTGGGATGTATCGAGAACAATAAAAACAAAAGAAAAACTAAAAAAATATGAAACTCTGGGACAAAGGATACAGTACCGATAATTTAGTAGAAAAATTCACCGTGGGAAACGACCGAATTTTGGATATGAAATTGGCCAAATACGACGTGCAAGGCAATAGAGCACACGCGAGAATGCTTACAAGCATAGGCTTGCTTACCAAGCAAGAATTTGCCGATATCGACAGAGGTTTGAATGATATTCTAGCCGATATAGAAGCTGGTACATTCACCATCGAAGAACAGTTCGAAGACATTCACAGCAAAGTAGAATTTGAGCTAACCAAAAAAATTGGCGAAGCAGGTAAAAAAATACATTCAGCCCGATCGAGAAACGACCAAGTTTTGGTGGATTTGCATTTATACACCAAGGATGAATTGACCGAAATCAAGCAACTTATAGCCAATGTATTTCATACTTTGATCAGTTTGGCCGACGAGCACAAAGACACCCTATTACCTGGTTATACGCACTTGCAAGTAGCAATGCCTTCGTCGTTTGGTCTATGGTTTTCTGCTTACGCCGAAACGTTGGTAGATGATTTGTATTTCATCAACGCAGCATACAAAATTGCTGATCAAAATCCTTTGGGTTCTGGTGCGGGATATGGTTCGTCATTCCCCATCAACCGAAGTATGACCACCAAAGAATTAGGTTTCGAAACAATGAAATACAATGTTGTAGCAGCCCAAATGTCGAGAGGAAAATTAGAAAAATCGGTAGCGATGGCCTTAAGTTCGGTAGCTGGTACGATGTCTAAATTTGCTGCAGACGTTTGCCTTTATATGAGTCAAAATTTTGGCTTTGTAGGCTTTCCTAAAGAACTTACAACAGGTTCTAGCATTATGCCTCACAAACAAAATCCTGACGTGTTTGAGCTAATGCGTGCCAAGTGCAACAAAGTGCAAAACCTACCAACCGAAATTGCGATGATAACCAACAACCTTACCAGTGGTTATTTCAGAGATTTACAATTGCTCAAGGAAAGCTATATGGAAGGCATCGATTTGTTGAAAGACAACTTGGAAGTGCTAGATTTTATGCTCAAACACATTGAAGTTAAAACAGGCATTGTAGACGATAACAAATACGATTTTCTGTTCAGCGTAGAGGAATTGAACAAAATGGTATTGAACGGAGAATCGTTTAGAGATGCGTATCAAAAACTAGGCAAACAGATTTTGAACGGCAATTTCAATCCAGAAAAAACAGTGAATCATAGCCACGAAGGCAGTATTGGCAATTTGTGTTTGAAGGAAATTAAAGAGAAATTTGACAATGCCTTAAAATTTTAGGCAATTACATTCTCAGCCATTTAGAACATAAAAAAGCTCAATGTTAGCACGACTATCATGCTAAACATAAATATTCCTGTACCCAATACTGTGTAAAGCGTCCATTTAGATATTTTCCTAAAAAAACCTTTCGTAGGAAACACTCGTTGCAAGCTCCAAAAAGAGAATATAGGACAAAATATAACCAATGCAGCTAGAAAACTATGCGTCACATCAACTACATTATAGAAGAGCAATTCTAATGAGTTCACCAATATAAACGCACTCATGATATTGGTCCAAAACAAGAAATGCATTAAATACTTCACTTTATATTTTCGTTCGATAATGTAACTACTTACCGCTAAAAGAGGTATGAGTAAAAAGAAAAGCCATGGCAACTTTTCTGCTACACCTTTCAAAAACGAATCTTCGTCTTGAAACAAATGTGCCACTTGCTTAAAAGCCAATGAACCCATAAAAGATTCTTGTGGATATAGCTCTAACAACTCTTCAGGCGTATACTTTTCCATTATCTCCATCGAAATGGTATCGTTGCCCCATACAAATTGAGAATCCTCAGTTTTATTGATGCTTGCTCCTCCTACTCTTGTTTTATTATAAGAAAGCATCAATCCGAAAAGAAAAATATTGAGAAAAATAAATAAACGTAGAGGTTGCATATAGCTCGCTCTTTTTCCTTCTACAAACAATTTATAATACTTTGCAGGAACAAAAAGCACCTTCAAAGTTTTGAAAACCTTACTATCAAACGAGAAGATATTTCCGAAAAACTGAGCTAAAACATTTTTTATTTCAAACTCTTCTGCTAATGATAATTTCTGCCCACAATGACCACAAAAATGATCGTTGACTTTAAGTTGACTACTACAATTTGGGCATTTCATAAAGGAAAGATACCAATTCAATTAAATAATGCGTCTTGCATACATTCTGCAATCAACAAGGCCTCAAAAGTGGATGAATTCAAACAAAAAAAGAGAGAACGATTTGTCCTCTCTTTTCAATATTCAGATAATTAAAACTTTATTGTTTCACTTCAAATTCAACATTCACTCTCACTAAATCCCAAGCGATACAAAGCGATGTAGGTTCTTCGTTGATTGAAATCTCCAACGATTCTTTTACTTCTGTTGCAATTTCTGGAGCAACATCTACACGCAAAACATCATAAGTAGGATCGTGTTTAGCAGTTTGATCAAAATTTGCTCCCCAATCAGGAATTTCACTGTTCAAAATAAAGGTCCATGCTCCCTCTGTAGGTATCGTCCACAACGAATATTCTCCAGCGATTAGAAGTTTGCCTTCGATCATTAAATCTTTGGTTGTAGAGAATGTAGTTGCTTCATTAGCACCTGTTCTCCAAACTGCGTTGTATGGAACCAATGCGCCAAATATTTCACGATCCTTTTTGAATGGGCTACTATAAAACAATCCAATTTCAGCTCCATCAACTGTTTTGTTGACATGCACTTCAGGGCTGTGTTTCTTAGTTTGACTCTTCAAAACATTCATTGCTATGAAGGCTGCAGCAACTAAAGCGAGCAGTACTATTACTATAATTTTTAATGCTTTCATGTGATGTGGTTTTATGTGAAAATAAGACAATAAACTATACCATTGATTTACTTCACTTTAACGCCCATATTGTACTCAACACTTTCTTTCAAAGATCCATCTTCATTGTAGAAATTAAATACACCATGTTTTTTACCTAGTTTATAATTCCCTTCCATTTTAACGATGTAATTTTTCAATGTTTTATACACTTCTTTTCTTTGAAGTTTGGCATCGTATTCTTCTTCAAAAATCCATTCGTAATTAGGATACCATTCTTTTACCAAGCCATCTTTAACTCCATTGACGTACGTTTCTGTTCGTTCCATTACGCCATCATCATAATAGTAGTCGTTTACTGAATTCACAAATCGTTTGTTTTTTTCAACGCCATTTTCGTAAACCATCACCATTCTTAAAGATCCATCAGGATTGTATGATTTCAATTCACCTACATATTCGTTGTTAAAGTATTCACCTTCTAACTCTTTTTTTCCATCGTAATAATAGATAGTAAACAAGCCATTTTTCATTCCATTTTTATAGCTAATCTCTTTGGCTATTTTTCCTTTTTTCGTGAATTCTAGCTCTACACTATCTTTTTTCCCTTCTGTAAAAAAGCTAATGATTGAAGGTCTTCCATTATCAAAAAAAGAAATGCTTTTGCCGTTAAGCACACCATTGTCATATTCTTCAGTAAGGCTTAAATCGCCTGATTTGTAAAAACGCCATAAGCTGTCTTTCTTTTCGTTGACATACTTCCCTTCTGCCATTATGATACCGGCTTCGTTGAAAAATTTAGCCATTGCCACACCATTTCCACGATGCACAATTTCTTTTTGCTTGTTTACTTTAGGTCCGTAATACACAAATTTTCCAACTGGATTTCCGTTTTCAAACTGTCCTTCGTATCGAATAATTGACGAATTCGCATATGGAACTACCCATTTTCCGTGTTTTTCTCCTTTTTCATTCAATTTATTTAGCCCTTGAGAAAAGCCCAACGAACTAACAATCAGAGATATAAATAAGATAAAAGTCTTTTGCATACTGTTTATTAACGTTAACGAACTTAACAGATTTTACTTTTACATGAATGCATTCTTTAATTTTGTATAAATATTTTTCTTTTGGCAAAGGTTGTAGTAGGATTATCGGGCGGAGTAGACAGTAGTGTAGCAGCTCATCTTTTGATTGAACAAGGGCATGATGTTATTGGTGTTTTCATGAAAAACTGGCATGACGAAACAGTGGTCATAAACAACGAATGCCCCTGGATAGAAGATAGCAACGATGCGTTATTGGTAGCCGAAAAATTGGGCATTCCATTTCAGGTGGTTGATTTAAGTGCCGAATACAAAGACCGTATTGTAGACTATATGTTTGCCGAATATGAAGCAGGGCGCACACCGAACCCAGACGTACTTTGCAATAGAGAAATAAAATTTGATGCCTTTGCCAAAATAGCAATGGACTTGGGCGCCGACTTCGTTGCTACAGGGCATTATTGCCAAAAACAAACAACTACTTTAGATAATGGTGAGGTAGTTCATCATCTTATTTCTGGTGCCGACAAAGGCAAAGATCAAAGCTATTTTCTGTGCCAAATAAGTCAAGAACAACTATCAAAAGCTATGTTTCCTATTGGCCACTTACAAAAATCAGAAGTTAGAGAAATAGCGACACAACAAGATTTAGTTACAGCTGGTAAAAAAGATTCGCAAGGCTTGTGCTTTGTAGGAAAAATATCGCTTCCTGAATTTTTACAACAAAAATTAGCCCCTAAAGAAGGCAACGTTTATCAAGTAAAGAGAGATACTCTAAAAGATCAAATTGATGCATTTAAATCAATTGACAACCTACAATTGCTTGCTAATCCGTTCGATTTAGAACAAGAAGACAACATTCTAAAAGGGACACACATTGGTGCACACTACTATACTGTTGGGCAACGAAAAGGACTTGGCATAGGCGGAACCGTAGATCCCCTTTTTGTAATTGGTACCGATGTCGATAAGAATATTGTTTACGTTGGCGAAAGCACCGACCATCCTGGTTTATATCGCCCGGCCTTACAATTAGACGAGAAAAGCCTTGTTTGGATCAACAGAGCAGCCGAAATTTCTGACAATTCTTCACTAGAAATAGACTGTAGAATACGCTACCGTCAATCGCTTCAAAAAGCCGTTTTACACAATAAAGCTGGTTTGTACTTCATAACATTCAGCGAATGGCAAAGAGGCATTACACCTGGTCAATTTGCAGCCTTCTATCTTGATGGCGAATTGGTTGGATCGGGTGTTATTCAATAATAAAAAAGGCTGAATCTCTTTGTGAAACTCAGCCTTTAAAAAAAATATTTATTGAATACTAAAAGATTTCTTCTATTAGATATTTGTTTCTATCACTAGAACTACGCGATACCAATTCAGCAACAAAACCAGTTAAAAACAACTGTGTACCAACTATAGCCGATGTCAATGCCAAATAAAACAATGGTTGATCGGTAATAAGTGGTGCCGCTTCGTGTTGACTTAAGTAGTACAGTTTTTGGCCACCCATAAAAATACTGACAGCAACTCCGAAGAAAAACATCAAAGTACCTATCAAGCCAAAGAAGTGCATAGGTTTTTTGCCGAATCTTGATACAAATGTAATGGTCAATAAATCAAGAAATCCGTTCACAAAACGCTCCAAACCAAATTTGGTAGTACCGTATTTTCTTGCGCGGTGCTCTACAACCTTCTCTCCTATTTTCGGAAAACCAGCCCATTTAGCCAAGACAGGAATATAGCGGTGCATTTCACCATATACTTCTATCGATTTCACTACCGAATTATGATACGCTTTTAAACCACAATTGAAATCATTGAGTTGAATTCCACTCATGTAGCGCGTGGCAGCATTGAAGAATTTAGTCGGAATGGTTTTCGTAATCGGATCGTAACGTTTCTTTTTCCAACCACTAACCAAATGATATCCTTCTTCGTTTATCATAGCCATCATCCCCGGAATTTCATCTGGAGAATCTTGCAAATCGGCATCCATTGTCATTACAACATTGCCTTCTGCCATTTTAAAACCTTCGTTCAAAGCAGCCGACTTACCGTAGTTTCTTCTGAATTTTATGCCTTTAACTTGCTCATGCTCGTTTTGCATTTTTTTTACGGCAGCCCAAGTACCATCGTTGCTTCCATCATCTACAAAAATGACTTCAAACGAAATGGAATTATCCGTACAAACACGTAGAATCCAATCGAATAACTCTGGAACAGACTCTTCTTCGTTATACGATGGAACTACTATAGATAAATCGAGTTGATTATGCAAAGTCAGGTTGTTTTCTTTTGAAAATAGCAGCTAAAATCAACGAAATGATTGTCCAAGGAATGATTTTCATGGCAAATGCAATAGCCAAACCTTTAGCTTTAAATGCCTGATCAAATCCTTTTTCAGTTTCACTGATGATATTATCCATTTGTGTATCTGATAAATTTTTAGCCCATGGAGCATCCATCATATTTTCAATAGATTTTTCCTTTACAGCAATCATAAAATCTGGATCGATGAATTTGAACAATACAACATCAAACAACAATGCCGCAACAGAATAAACCGCTACAGTTATGAATAGTGCGCCAAATAAGTTTTTATAAGTAATGAATCCATTAGGCGAAGCTTTGCGAATATTCATGCTTAGGTAAATCAATACCCCCAATAATAAAAGCCCTTTAACAAGTCCAACCCACTGATTGGTTACTACATCAGGTCCTAGAATATACAATACAAGGCCTATGATGATATACGCCCCTGTTAAAATGAATCCGTTCGTTAATTTATTCATGGTTTTGGTCTTTCGTTTGGGCAAATTTAAAATTCTAAAGAAAGTAGAGGCAAATGCTTGCAATATTATTTTATGCTGTTACCTTTGCACCGGGCAAGTCTTTAGCGACCAGCTCCTGCTGAATCCCCCAGGATCGGAAGGTAGCAAGGGTAGGTGGTTGAGCGGTGCGATTAAAGTAGCTTGCCCACTTTTTTGTTTTACCAGACCTAGTTTATGTCCAAAAACATTCTCATTACAGGCGCTTCCGCCGGATTGGGTAAAGCAACCGCCAAACACTTTTCACAAAACGGATATACCGTTTACGGTACCAGTAGAAACCCTGACAATCAATCTGACACTTCCATTCAATGGTTGGCTCTTGATTTAGCAGAGAGTGTTTCGGTAAAAAAATTAGCACAATACTTTATTGATAACAACATAGTTATCGATGCCTTGATAAACAATGCCGGTACTGGCTTAGTTGCTTCTGTAGTAGATACAAATCGTAAAGATTGGCAACAAATTTTCGAAACCAATTTATTTGGACCTCTTCAATTGATTCGATTGATTTATCCTCAATTGAAAAAATCGAAAAGAGCGGCCATTGTAAATATTGGTTCGGTAGCTTCAGAATTTGGACTTCCTTACCGAGGGGCATACAGCGCCGTAAAATCTGCTTTATCTATAGCAACAGAAAGCTTGGCTTTGGAGTTAAAAAGTCAAAACATGGATGTATACATTATGCACCCTGGTGATTTTGCTTCCAACATCAATAACAACCGAATAGTAGTAAAAGACATTCACCCCGATTTCCAAGGTCATCACGATGGCATTCATCAACTCATAAACGAACATGTTTCTGATGGAATGAACCCTGAAATTTTGGCCGAAAAATTGTTTTTTTTAATCCATTCAAGACCAAAAAAATTCAAACATACTTTAGCGCCTAGTTTGCAAAAAATTAGCGCAAAACTTAAGCAAGTACTACCCTACTCGTATTTTCAAAAATTATTACTTAACCACTATAAACTCAACTCATGAAGTTTTTTATTGACACAGCTAACCTAGAACAAATCAAAGAAGCTCAATCACTAGGTGTATTGGATGGCGTAACTACAAACCCATCATTGATGGCTAAAGAAGGAATTCCTACTAGCCAAGCCAACGAATTTTACAAGCAAGTTTGCGAAATAGTACAAGGTCCTGTAAGTGCAGAAGTTATTTCTACCGACTACGAAGGCATGATCAAAGAAGGTGATGCTTTAGCTGCTTTAAACGAGCATATTGTGGTTAAAATACCAATGATTAAAGATGGTATAAAAGCTATAAAATACTTCAGCGATAAAGGCATCAAAACCAACTGTACACTTATCTTCAGTGTTGGTCAAGCTTTGCTAGCTGCAAAAGCAGGTGCTACTTATGTATCTCCTTTTATTGGTCGTTTGGATGATATTTCTACAGACGGTTTGAACTTAATTACAGATATCCGTACTGTATTTGATAACTACATGTTTGAAACTCAAATCTTAGCAGCATCTGTACGCCACACCATGCACGTTATCGATTGTGCTAAGTTAGGTGCCGATGTTATGACTGGTCCATTGAGCTCTATCACTGGTTTATTAAACCACCCACTAACCGATATTGGTTTGGCTAAATTCTTAGCAGATCACAAAAAAGTAAACGGTTAATTACTAATTAATATTTTTACATTTAAAGGAGACCATATGGTCTCCTTTTTAGCTTATGCAATACACATTATACGACAACAGCATCGATCAAACTGTAATTCAAAAAGCAGTCGACGCCTTAAACAATGGTGCTTTAATCATTTTTCCAACCGATTCGGTTTACTCTATTGGATGCAGCATGCAAAAAGTAAAGACACAAGAGAAGTTGGCTAAATTAAAAGGCTTAAAACCCAATCAAGCTAAGTTTAGTTTGTTGTGTACCGATCTGAGTCAAGCATCAAAGTTTACGAAGCCCTTGACGTCTAATGTTTTTAAAAGCATTAAGAACAACACTCCAGGACCTTTTACTTTTATCTTAAACGCTAGCACAGAAATTCCGAAGCTATTCAACAACAAGCGAAAAGAAATAGGAATTAGAATACCAGACAATAAAATCACTTTAGCCCTAATTGAAGCTCTTGGTCACCCTCTAATAGGTACATCTGTACACGACGATGACGAAATATTAGAATACAGCACCAACCCTAGTGACATATACGAAAAGTGGCAACACGAAATTGAATTATTGCTCGATGGTGGATATGGTAACAATCAAGCAACTACCGTTATAAATTGTTTGGATGACGATATAGAAATCATTAGAGAAGGTTTAGGAGAATTGAAATGAGTTTGGAATTAATTCCTACCGACGATGGTTCATTTACATTTTACAGGGCCGATATTGATGAAACTTACCACTCTCGTCATGGCGCAAAACAAGAGTCGCAATATGTTTTCATAGACAAAGGACTAAAACACTATTACAACCTACACAAACCCGAAATCATCAGAATATTTGAAGTTGGTTTTGGTACAGGATTAAACGCCTTACTTACATTAGAGCAAGCTCCTTGTAAAATCGATTACAAAGGCGTAGAAAAATTTCCAATCGATAATGAAACGCACAAAAGTTGGCTAAATCAAATGGATTTAGATCAACAAATAGGATCATCAGTTATTGATTTCGATTGGGATAAAAAATGTGCTTATAAAGACCATTTCATTCATAAATCGAGCAAAGATTTATTTGATTTTGAAACACAAGACAATGCCTTCGATCTCATTTATTTCGATGCCTTTGGTTTTCGAGCTCAAGAAGAGATGTGGACATCAGAAGTATGTCAATACATGCATCAAATATTGGATACAAATGGCGTTCTGGTTACATATGCAGCAAAAGGTTTGGTCCGTCGTAATTTAGAGTCCGCAGGATTTGTTTGCGAACGTTTGGAAGGCCCTCCGGGAAAAAGAGAAATGCTTAGAGCTACAAAAATATGAGCGATTTACATTGGATGGCCGTTTATTGCAAATCGCGCAATGAAAAAAAAGTAGTTCAACGACTTACCGATAAAGGCTATGAAGCATACTGTCCTATGCAAACGCGCAAAAAACAGTGGAGCGACAGAATAAAAACTGTTACCGAACCCATCATAAGCTCATATGTATTTGTTCGTTGCACAGAAATTCAACGCATCGAAGTTCTTCAAGACCCAAGCATTTTAAACTTTGTATTTTATATCGGAAAGCCTGCCGTCATTCGTGATGTTGAAATGGACAAATTAAAATACATCATGGGTGAACAAAACCAAACCTTGGGTGATATTGTTCTCGACAATTTTGAGCGGGGCGACAAAGTAAAGCTTCTAAAAGATGGTTTTACAGACCTTGAAGGCGTGCTTCAAAAGGTAGAAAAACATAAAGTAAGTGTGCTCATCGAAAGCATTGGATTGGTTATCTCATTAGCCAAAACACACATAGAAAAACAATAGCTGTAAATTCGTTTTCCTTCTTTTTCCGCATTTTAATTCTTTCTTATACATAAATATCAAATTTTATTTGTTATTTCGCACCACTTATCAAGAAAGACGGAGGGAATGGGCCCGACGATGTCTTAGCAACCTTGGACTGCAAGGTGCTAACTCCCATCTCTACAAATTTCTGTAGGGTAAAGATGAGTCATGAAGGGTTTTCACCCCTCTTTCTTGAAAAGTCTAAAACAAGGAAGAGTGAACATCAAAGAAGAATTAAAAAAAAGAATCTTAGTATTAGATGGTGCTATGGGTACCATGATTCAGCAATACAAGTTATCTGAATCAGATTTTAGGGGCGATCGTTTTAAAAATCACACCAAATCACTAAAAGGCAACAACGATTTACTAGCGCTTACACAGCCAGAAATTCTAAAAACCATTCATTGCCAATATTTCGAAGCTGGCGCTGACATTGCTGAAACCAATACATTTAGTTCGACCCGAATTGCACAAGCCGATTATGGTTTAGAAGACGCTGTCTATGATTTAAACTACTATTCAGCTAAAATTGCAGTTGAAGCAGCTAAAGAATTTACAGCAAAAACACCTAACAAACCCCGTTTTGTAGTTGGTTCTATGGGGCCAACGAATAGAACTGCATCCATCTCTCCAGATGTAAATAGACCTGGATTTAGAGCCATAACTTTCGATGATCTGAAAGACAACTACAAAGAACAAGTTAAAGGACTAATTGACGGTGGCGTAGATGCATTATTGGTTGAAACCGTTTTCGATACCTTGAATGCAAAAGCAGCATTATTTGGTATTCAAGAATATTTTGATGAAGCCAATGTTGAAGTACCTATTATGGTTTCAGGCACCATTACCGATGCCAGCGGACGTACACTTTCAGGTCAAACTACAGAAGCTTTTTTAATTTCCATTGCACACATCCCACTTCTAAGCATTGGGCTTAATTGCGCTTTAGGAGCTAAAGATATGCGCCCGTATTTGCAAATTTTGAATAGAAAAGCGCCTTTCCTAGTAAGTGCTCACCCAAATGCTGGGTTACCAAACGAATTTGGAGCATACGATGAAACACCGGAAATGATGGGAGATCAAATTGAAGATTTTCTAAAGGAAGGTCTTCTAAACATTGTAGGCGGTTGTTGTGGCACATCGCCAGATCACATCCGTGTTATAGCAGAAAAAGCAGCTCAATATTCACCTAGAAACATTCAATTGGCATGACATTCATTCAAAAACCTTTAATCCTTAGTGGACTCGAACCACTTTACATTTCAGCTGAATCAAACTTTGTGAATGTTGGAGAAAGAACCAATGTTACCGGTTCTAAAAAATTCTTGCGCCTAATACAAACCGAACAATTTGAAGAAGCACTTTCAGTAGCCAAAGAACAAGTTGAAAACGGTGCACAAATCATCGACATCAACATGGACGAAGGCATGATCGATGGTAAAGAAAGCATGGTCCACTTTCTAAACCTAATTGCATCAGAACCTGACATATCTCGCGTACCTATTATGATCGACTCATCAAAGTGGGACATCATAGAAGCTGGATTAAAGCGTTTGCAAGGAAAAGGTGTTGTAAACTCAATTAGTTTAAAAGAAGGCAAAGAGATCTTCTTAGAGCAAGCCAAAAAAGTAAAACGATATGGTGCCGCAGTTATTGTAATGGCTTTTGATGAAGAAGGTCAGGCTGACAATTACGAACGTCGAATAGAAATTTGTGAAAGAGCTTATAATATCCTAGTAAACGAAGCCAATTTTCCGGCAGAAGACATCATATTCGACCCCAATATTTTTCCTGTTGGCACTGGAATGGATGAACATAGAAAAAATGCTTTGGATTTCTTTAGAGCAACCCGCTGGATTAAAACAAACCTTCCACACGCCAAAGTAAGTGGAGGCGTTAGCAATGTATCTTTTTCATTTAGAGGCAACAATACAGTACGCGAGGCAATGCACTCGGCCTTCTTATTTCACGCCATAAAACATGGTATGGATATGGGTATAGTCAATCCGGCCATGCTAGAAGTTTATGATGAAATTGTACCCGAATTGCTTGAAAAAGTTGAAGACGTTTTACTAGACCGACGAGACGATGCTACTGAGCGTTTATTAGACTATGCAGAAAGTATAAAAGGCAATGTCAATAATCAAAAAACAAAAGAAGAGGCAGAGTGGAGAAAGCTGAGTATAAATGATCGCCTTAGTCATTCATTGGTAAAAGGAATTGTCGACCATATTGAAGCTGACACAGAAGAAGCACGTATTAATTTCAATAAAGCTTTAGAAGTGATAGAAGGCCCATTGATGGATGGCATGAACATCGTTGGAGACCTATTTGGATCGGGTAAAATGTTTTTACCTCAAGTAGTGAAAAGCGCAAGGGTTATGAAAAAATCCGTTGCCTACCTCCTACCTTTTATGGAAGCCGATAAAACCGAAGACACACCCGCACAAGCTAGTATTTTGTTGGCTACGGTTAAAGGTGACGTACACGACATTGGTAAAAACATCGTCGGAGTGGTATTAGCCTGCAACAACTACGCTATACACGATTTGGGAGTAATGGTAGCTTCCGAAAAAATAATACAAAGTGCCATCGATCTAAACGTAAATGCGATTGGATTGAGCGGTCTTATTACCCCTTCTTTAGATGAGATGGTATACGTTGCTGAAGAAATGGAAAAACGTGGACTTAAAATACCACTATTGATTGGGGGCGCTACCACAAGTAAAATTCATACTGCAGTAAAAATAGACGTTGCATATAGCGGACCAGTTATCCATGTTCACGACGCTTCAAGAAGTGTAACCATTGTAGAAACCCTACTTAGAGATAAAAACGAAGCCCTAAAAATAAAGGAAAACTATAGAACTCTACGCGAAGATTATATAAAGAAACGAAAAGAGAAAAAACTTATATCAATTGATGATGCTATTGCAAATAAAAAAACAATCGATTGGAATAAAGGTGCATCACTAAAACCAAACCTCATTGGTCAAAAAGTATTTGACAATTACGACTTATCCGAAATCAGAAAATACATCGATTGGACTCCTTTTTTCAGCACCTGGATGTTATCCGGCCGTTTTCCAAAAATTTTAGAGGATGAAGTAGTTGGAACTGAAGCAAAAAAGTTACTCAACGATGCCAACAAAATGTTAGATGACATCATAAACAATAATCGTCTAACCGCAAAAGCTGTAATTGGTATTCAACCAGCTTATTCTGAAGATGAAAGCATTGTTGCAAAGAAAAATGATGAAACGGCTGTAAACTTTCATTTTTTACGCCAACAAAACCAAAAAGGAGAAGGCAGATTCAATAGCAGCTTGGCCGATTATGTAGCACCAAAAAATAGTTCGACAGGCAATTATTTTGGAGGTTTTGCTGTAACTACCGGCATTGGCTTAGAAAAAATACTAGAGCAATACCAATCAGAAAACGACGATTATCAATTGATTATGGCAAAAGCTCTTGCCGATAGATTGGCAGAAGCATTTGCAGAACTAATGCACGAAAAAGTCAGGAAAGAATACTGGGGATTTGCTCCTGATGAAGACTTCAGCAACGAAGATCTTATTCGAGAAAAATACCAGGGTATTCGACCTGCACCAGGCTACCCAGCATGTCCTGACCATACAGAAAAGTCTACTCTATTCGATTGGTTAGATGCAACCAAAAACACGGGCATTGAACTGACTGAAAATTACGCCATGTACCCAGCTGCATCGGTCAGTGGATTTTATTTTGCGCACGAAGATGCTACATACTTTGGTTTAGGAAAAATTGGGAAAGATCAAGTAGAACGCTACGCAAACAAGAAAAATTTATCCATTGATGAAGCTGAAAAATGGCTTAAACCAAACCTTAATTATTAACATATGAAAATTACAGAGCATATATCACAAGCCAAAAGCACCTTATTCAGTTTAGAAATATTACCGCCTAAGAAAGGTGAAAACATACAAGATCTATACGATCATTTAGATCCGTTAATGGAATTTAAGCCTTCGTTTGTAGATGTAACTTATCACAGAGAAGAATATGTTTTCAAAAAAATGCCCAATGGATTACTGCAACAAAAATCCATACGAAAAAGGCCAGGTACAGTTGGTATTTGTGCTGCTATAACCAACAAGTACAATGTAACGACTGTGCCCCACATTATCTGCGGTGGCTTTACAAAAGAAGACACCGAAAACGCTCTAATTGATTTGAATTTTCTAGGTATCGATAACGTTTTACTGCTTAGAGGTGACGCTATTAAATCAGAAAAAAGATTCGAAAAAACAGAGGGAGGCAATGAGTATGCCATCGATTTATTGCATCAAGTCAACAACATGAACCAAGGCATCTATTTGGATGATGACTTACAAAATGCACATCCTACAGATTTCTGTATAGGTGTAGCTGGTTATCCTGAAAAGCACTTTGAAGCGCCTAATTTAATCACCGACTTAAAACATTTAAAAGCAAAAGTAGATGCAGGTGCGGAATACATAGTAACCCAAATGTTTTTCGACAATCAGAAATACTTTGATTTTGTGGAATTGTGTAGAAACAATGGCATTACAGTGCCTATTATTCCGGGTTTAAAACCGATAACAAGCAAAAGCCAAAGCACTATTTTACCAAGCATTTTCCATATCGATTTGCCTGAACCATTATCAGAAGCTTTGTATGCCTGTAAAAGCAATGATGAAATACGAGCGGTTGGTGTGGAATGGGGCATACAACAAGCCAAAGAATTGATGGCGAAAGGCGTGCCTTGTTTGCATTTCTACTCTATGGGAAAAGCCGAACCGGTATACCAAATTGCTAAGGCGTTGTTTTAAATTCTAAAAAAACAAGACATAAAAAAACCCATCATTTCTGATGGGTTTCGTGGCGGAGAATGAGGGATTCGAACCCCCGGTACCTTGCAGTACAACAGTTTTCAAGACTGCCGCATTCGACCGCTCTGCCAATTCTCCGCTGCAAAAATAGAAATTTTTCTTATCCACGCAAGTGCTAGCATTACTTTTTTTAACTTTATCGTTCGTTAAGTTCTCAAACCACACACCATTACGAAGCTTAACAAACTACATATGAGAATCTTAAGCATCATTACTTTTATACAATTATTTTTTTCATCTATTTCGTTCGCACAACCTCGTGCCACATTTGATTACCGTGAATATCTTACCAAAGAAGGTGATGCATATCTTGAATTCTACTTTCAATTCGATCCAACCAGCATTAGCCCCAATTTCATAACCGACAGTACCGTTCAATTTGGACTGGATCTCACCATACTTTTACAAGACTCATCCAACAACATTTTGAATTACAGCAAAACAAAATGCGTATCCCCTACTTTCTCAACTAGTGCCGTATCTAGATTTTATTTTTCGAATAGAATGGCTATTCCAAATGAAATTGACAACATCGATATTTCCCTTTCCGATTCGTTAGCCAACCTAAATTTAAGCTTCAATTTTAAACCAGAACTAAAATTCAAAGACAAAAAAAACAAGGTCTCGAAACCACTAATCGTAACAAGTGTAAACACAATTGCTTTACTTAACAAAGGCGGAAAAAATTTGGAAGTAGATTTAGATAAAAACTACTATTCAGAACACTCTAAAATTGAATTCTACCTAGAAGCATTTGCTAGCGACACATCAAAAAAATACGCCATCAAAGCCTCCATAAATGAAAACGGAATAAACATCATGCAACGCTTTGTTCAATTTGACGCGAAAGACAGCCCACTAAATGCATTGATGAGTTTTCCCTTAGCAACCTTAACCAAAGGCGAACACAGTATTAACTCCTACTTGTACAACGATGCTATGCAATGCATAGATTCTAATAGTGTGGAATTCAATTACTACCCTAAAGAACCTGAAACCAACATCAACAAACTTATCAATGAAGAAAGTTTCATATCCGATGTAAACACAATTGATTCTTTAGATTATCTAATAGCTTGCCTCCATCCTATTGCAGATAAAATTGAGCGCGTAAAGATTAAAGACAGAAAAAAAGTATTCATTGACCTCAATGAAAGAAAGTTATTCTTTTATGATTTCTGGGAAAAACGCAATCCAAATGCTCCTGACCAAGCATGGCAAACTTACCTTACAGAAGTAAAAAAAGTAAACGACAACTACAGCACTCCTATCAAAGAAGGTTTTGAAACAGATAGAGGTAGAATTTACCTTAAGTACGGAGCACCTAATACTATAGCCAAAAGACCTAGCGAACCCGAAAGCTACCCTTATGAAATATGGCATTTTTACAAAGTCGGGAAGTTCAACAACATTCGATTTGTATTCTATTCACCAGACATGGTTACGAACGATTACCAGTTACTCCATTCTGATATGCCTCAAGAACTTAACAATCCACGCTGGAGGGTTGTTCTTCAGAACAGAAACAACAAAAACACCAACATGGACAATACCGATCCAGGAAACTCTTTTGGAAGTAGAAGCCAAGATTTGTACAACAATCCGCGTTAAAAATTACTTTTGCGAAAACTTCGGTCATTTTGAGCAATAAAGCAGTCGTTATTTTAAATTACAACGGAAAGCAACATCTAGAAAATTATCTATCCAACATCATAGATAACACTAGCTCTGAAGCAGAAATTATCATCATAGATAACGCTAGTACCGATGACTCTTTACTTTTTCTTAAAGAAAATTTCAATCAAATAAGAACCATCGTTTTAGACAAAAACCATGGTTTTGCTGGAGGATACAACGAAGGCCTCAAACAAGTATCGCATGAATATTTGGTGCTACTCAACAGCGACATCGAAGTAACCAAAGATTGGGACAATGCCATTTGGGATACTTTAAAAGATCAAACTATAGGCGCCGTCCAACCTAGAATATTAGATTTAAAAGACAAAAGCAAATACGAATATGCTGGCGCAGGAGGAGGTTATGTCGACAAATTTTATTTCCCTTTTTGTCGTGGACGAATATTCTCTGAATTAGAATCCAAACAAACTCACTTCGATTACAGCGACAAAATGTTTTGGGCATCAGGTGCTGCATTTGGAATAAGAAAATCAATTTACGATAAGCTTGGAGGTTTTGATACCGATTTTTTTGCACACATGGAGGAAATCGATTTATGTTATCGCCTACAAAACCATGGATTCAAAATAGCCTATAATCCAGAAAGCACTGTTTACCATCTTGGTGGAGGTACTTTGAATATGATGAGCCCATTCAAGACCTATTTAAACTACAGAAACGGACTAACACTCATTCTTAAGAATCATTTCCATACTCCAATATTCCCTGTACTTTTCATTCGCATGATTTTAGATGGTTTATCTGGTGTGAATTTTTTAATGAGAATGATGCCAAGACATACAATCGCCATCCTTAAGGGTCACATAAGTTTTTACTCTAACCTTAGCCATACATTAAAGAAACGAAAAGTACTTAAAGCAATTTCTAAGAAAAACACACCTTTTGGGATGTATCAAAAAAGCATTGTATCTGCCTACTTTATTGGTAAAGTAAAACAGTTTTCTCAACTCAACGACACCGATTTCAGTAATTAAGTAATAAGTGTTGAATTGCCATATCGTAGCCTGCCAACCCAGCTCCTACTATAACAGCACTAGCTACATCAGAAAAATACGAATGATGACGAAAGCTCTCTCGTAAGTACACATTGCTTATATGCACTTCTACAAATGTGCTTTTTTTACCTAAAAGGGCATCTCTCAGCGCTATGGATGTATGTGTAAAAGCAGCAGGGTTAAAAATTATATACCCGTTCCACTCATGAATCTTATCTATCAATTCATGCTCGGCATTGCTCTGAAAATATGTTAGGTTAACATCTAAATTATGCTTCTCGATTAATTGATTGAAGTAATCCGAAAAAGTTGTACTCCCATAGATTGAAACTTCTCTTTGCCCTAATAGGTTTAAATTTGGGCCATTCAAAATCAATATATCCATTAGCTTTACTTTAGTTTGGAAAATTACAGAAAAGAATACATAGATTTCTTAGAACTCGAAAAAGGTTTGAGCGCAAACACTGTTAGCAACTACCTTAGAGACTTAGATAAACTTATAGAATACACGCAAAGAAACGAACAAGATATTGCTAAACTTGAGTTAAGTGACCTTGAAAAGTTTTGCGTTTTACAAAGCGAAGGTGGTTTGAGACCAAAAAGTATGGCTCGGCTTATCTCTAGTGTTAAGAGCTATTACAATTATCTAATGATTGAAGGCATTGTAGAAGAAAGCCCATCCGATTTACTACAAAGCCCGAAACTTGATAAACGCCTCCCCGACACTATAAGTGTTGAGGAAATAAACAGTTTAGTAGAAACTATTGACTTAAGCAAAAGCCATGGTTTTAGAAATAAAGTAATGTTGGAGTTGCTCTATGGAGCTGGATTGCGTGTAAGTGAATTGACCGCATTAAAAATCAACAACATCAACTTAGAAGAAGACTACTTAAAAGTCATAGGGAAAGGCAACAAGGAACGATTGATTCCAATTGCTACTCAGACCAAAGGATTGCTTAAAACTTACTTAGCAGAACGTAAAAAAGCCGAATCGAAGCCTGGTTTTGAAGATTTGTTATTTTTAAACAAAAGCGGACGATCAATCAGCAGAGTCATGGTGTTTTTAATAGTGAAAGAAGCTGCTGAAAAAGCGGGAATTCACAAAAACATAAGCCCACACACATTTCGTCATTCATTTGCTAGTCACCTTGTAGAAGGCGGCGCTAATTTACGTGCAGTTCAAGAAATGCTTGGCCACGAAAGCCTATTGAGCACTGAAATATATACTCACGTTAACAACGAATACTTAAGAAGTACACTTATTGAATTTCACCCTTGGTCAAAAAGAACCTAATTTTATTAGGCAGTAGTTTTTTAATTACTAATAGTGCTATAAAGAGTATACCGTATTCAGCATACAACCACCACCCTATTTGTGCATTATCAATGTAAAAGAAATAACTAAAGTAAATCGTTACGGACCATATTATCCAAAAGTAAGAGCGAGTAAAAGCACTCAAAAATAAGGGTACAATAATATACCATGGATGCAATGTTGGGTTTGCAAAGCAATACAGCAAAAAGAAAGCATTCAACAAAGCCATCAGCCTCTTTTGATTTTTCCCATCAAAGAGAATGGACTGGATTAATATAAAAACTCCAAACAGAACCAACACTGTCTTAAAAACTATACCATAGGTTTCTATAATGTTATATCCTACCATTTCAAAACCCAAATACCGTACTATAAAGTACAGCGAAGCATTGAATTCGAAGCTTCCAAAATACAGTTCAAAACTTTCTAATGCTCTCATAGAATTTTGATCTATAAACGGCATAAAAAATAGAATTGAAGTCGAAGCAAAAGCAAAACATAGCCAAATACTACGTTTAGATTTTTCAACAAACAATACTAATAGAGGCAATACAGTAAGTTTTGTAAAAACAGATAGAGCCAATATTACTCCTGTTTTCAATCCCGATAGTGCTTTTTTATTCTGGTAGAAATTAAAGGCACAAAAAAACAAATACATCATCAACACTTCAAAGTGCAAATTCCCAAGTCCTTCCAAAACCACTATAGGCAATAAGGACAAAAAATAAAACTTCTTTACAAACCACTGCTTAGTCCTAGAAATAAACACTATATATATAAACAACAACAACTCCGTAATAAAATATATTATTTTTAGTCGAAATACAAATTCCAACAAAGACGGAAGTAACTTTGCAGCTTGAAATAATGATTGCATTACAGCTGGATAAACAGAATAATATTCTTGTGAATTCAACTTAAAAAACAATTCACTTGAGAAACCATTTTGATTCAATAAATCAGAAGGCAAAAATGAATACGGAGAGATATTTTGACGCACTACATCTGCATCCCACTGAAATCTAAAAACATCATCTGACAGCAATGGGTCGGAGAACAAAAAAGGCAATCGAATAAGTACAAAAACGACTATCAATGAGCGGATATCTGGTTGCTTATTAAAAAACAACAGCAATAACAACACCGCTAAAACAACAAGTACAATGAGTCGAACAGGCTCATTTCTAGGGCAAATTGACAGCAAAGAAAAAATAGCTACCAACCAAGTTATCAACACATTAATCCTTAGAAAAGACATTCCCTTCTAATAAATGATACTTAATAGCCGATACAGAAACAAAGTAAAAACCAAAACTCAACATCAAATGAAATGGCAACAAACCAAACTCATAATTCAATGCGCCATAAATTACTGCCACTGAAAAATAAACAGCTAACACAAACTCTACAAAAATAAGGGGACTTATAGCAGATTTCACATACTGATTCAAACTTTCCTTCTGAACAGATTTACCTACACTATTGAATTTTGGAGTTCTTATAAACGGTGTTTTTTTACCGAAAAAACCTTCAACAACAGCTATAGAATTATGCAAACTCAACCCCATAGAAACAGACAAAAACAAAGGGAAGTACAATCCGAATTTCCTATCACCTTCATTGGTATATTTAAACGAGGTATAATACACCATCACCAACACAATAAATGATATCAAAAATATCGACCCTAATTTATAAAACAAATCATATTCATCGGTATTGATTTTTATATACAAAAGTGGAACACTAACTAGTGCAGACAAAAGAATTGCCACAAACAAAAAACTATTCGAAAGATGAAAGAAAGCATGCAGCTTTGTCAAAAAAGGCAAATCACTACGCCATACTCTCGATAAGTTTTTTCTAAAACACTCAGCAGCACCTTTTGTCCATCTGAATTGCTGACTTTTTAAAGGATAAATATTGACTGGCAATTCAGCGGGCGTCTCTACTTCTTGCAAGTATTTAAACTTCCAACCTTTTACTTGAGCTCTATAACTTAAATCCAAATCCTCTGTCAAAGTATCCGACTCCCAAGACCCAGCATTTTCTATGCATTCTTTTCGCCAAACACCGGCCGTTCCATTAAAATTGATGAAATGTCCAGCATTATTTCTACCTACTTGTTCTACCGAAAAATGTGCATCCAAACCAAAAGCTTGCAATCGAGTTAATAAAGAAAAATCTTTATTCAAATGCCCCCATCGAGTTTGTACCATACCAACAGCACCATCATAAAAATGAGGTATTACCTGTTTCAAAAAATCCGATTGCGGCATAAAGTCAGCATCAAAAATGGCGACAAAATCACCATCAGAAACACCCATACCGTATTTCAAAGCACCAGCTTTAAATCCACTACGATCAGTTCTCAAAACTTGCTGAATATTAAAACCTTCCTTTTGCTTAGATTCAACGATAGATTTTACAATAGCCAAAGTATTATCGGTAGAATCATCCAAAACTTGAATTTGCATTTTATCTTTTGGATAATCTAACTCACATACTTTATTGATCAATCTTTCAATAACATACTTCTCATTATAAATAGGCAATTGAATCGTTACCAAAGGAAATCCCTCTGTTATTTCAGGAACCTCAATCGAATTTCTTTTTTTCCAATAAGAAATAAGCATAGACAACTGCACAAACGAATACATCAGTATAAAGCCGAGTAAAATAGCATATACTGATATTAATACCATTTCCATCATCTATATCTAAATATTGTATATATAATTTTATAACCAGCCATTATGGTCCCCTTCACTGTTCCTGTAATTTTAGAAACCCCAATACGGGTCCTGTAATCTACTGGCACCTCACAAATCTTCAAGTTTGCCTTTAGTGCTTTAATTTGCATCTCAACTGTCCACCCAAAATCTCGGTCTTGCATTTTTATTGTCTGCAGCGCTTCCCAGGTAATAGCCCTAAAAGGTCCTAAATCTGAATACTGGTATTTATAAAACCATTTTATCAAAGTGGTTGCCAACCAATTTCCAAAACGTTGTTGCGGCAACATCGATCCTTTCTCCCTTCTTCCAATAGATCTTGAACCAATAACCATATCATATCCACTTTCTATTTTTTCTAACAACCGAGATATTTGTTCAGGATGATCAGAATAATCTGCATCCATAAATACGACAACTTCAGGATTAAGTTCTTTTTTCGATAAATATTCCAAACCTTTTAAACAAGCAGCACCATATCCTTTTTGCTCTTCGAATAAAACTACAGCAAAGTGCTCGGAAGCTATTTTTGCAGTAGCATCGGTACTATTGTTATTTACTACAATGATTTCTGAAACATCGTTTTTTGGTATATCATTTAGAACTAAAGCTATCGATTCCTCTTCATTAAAAGCAGGAATAATTACGGAAACATTCAAAATTTGTTCTTTCAACAAAAGTACTGATGTTTATCCATCCACAGACAATTACCGTCAATAGGAATTCAATAATGTCGTAGAACAGCAATAGAAAAACATGAAACAATTACGACCACTCAATTATCAAAAAACAATTGTTGAAAAAGATTTTACAAAAAAAACATCAGAAAATTAGACCCCTAATTATTCGCTTAACAATAAGGATTCTTAAAAGTGAAACAAAATCACTCACCACTGATAATCAACATGTTAGATCAACATCAGCTTTAAGCAAAAGTTAAGCAATTATCCACTCACCGACAAAACAACACCAACTAACGGAAAAAAAACATCGACTCACGAATAAAAATAGCCCCATCAATGCACCCAAAGCAATAATAATTAGGCAAATACTACCCTTGGCTCGTATTAATTTATAATTTTGTCGGCTGAGAATAAACAAAAACCAGTAATAGCCCTCGGGCAGTAACAAAAAAAACAGACGCAATGAGAAAATCTCTACTGCTATTACTCACACTAACCTTCACGTGGTTCGGTGCAAAGAGTAATACATTTGTCGCAGCAGCTAACACTGCCGACCCAATCGTAGAACAAGCTTACAAGAGCGTGTTCTCAAGCCTTAACACAAGTACCGCATTTGGTAAATTTGTAAGAGGCATGGCAATGGCAGACAATGCACCTGGGTGCCCTACGGACATTGTAGTTAGCCAGTTAACTAACCTTAATAGCTGTGTAGCTGACTCTATCGAATGGACTGAGCCAACTCCTGAAGCTGCAGTAACCACTGCTACTGACACAGTTGTTACCAATGTAAAGACTGGAGCAATACTTCCTTGGGATGTTTCTTCACCTAAATTGTACAATGTTCCTGTTGGTGAATACAAAATATCATACAACTATGATGTTGCCACTGTACCTGTAACGCAAGGATCATGTGTTGTATTACTTACTGTAATAGATAATATGAATCCATCATTAGACATTTCTACTGTCTCTGCTGGTGCTGTTAATGACACATTAACTGTAGCAACAACTGATAGTACTTGTGCAACAGCTAAAGAAGGTGCTCACATTGTAGATCCATTAGACATTATTCGTCCATCAGTTATTGATCTTTGTGATGCTTCTTCTATGGTATCTTACATTATCAAGAACTCTGCAGGTAACATCGTTGGAAGCGACGATACACTAACTATGGCTGAAGGTAATCTTGCTGCTAGTTTAAATGACACTATATTATTCCCTATCGGGTTTAACTACGTTATCTTCACTGCTTACGATACTACAGGTAATACAACTGTTGATACATTGGTTATTAATGTAGAAGACAATACAGCTCCTATCTTCAGTGATACAATTGCTGTTTCAGACACTTTAATAGCTGGTAACAGTTTTGGTACTGATAACTTAAGCACTGACTTAGGTTCAGACACTAAAAACGTTACTTACTTGATTCCTGGTGCTACCGACAACTGTTCTATCAATGGTTACTCTTACTCTATAGTAGGTGGTGCTGTTAATATTACAGGAACTGGTAACAACGTAAACGCTACTTTACCAGTAGGAACTTTCTTATTCACTTACACTGTAAAAGATGCTTCAGGAAATACTGAGTCTACTGAACACACAATCGTAGTTGCTGATAACGAAGCTCCAACAGTTGTTTGTCCTAACGACGAATTTACTGGACCTTTTTATGTTACGAACACTTGTGAGTTTGATTTCACAACAGAAAGTGTTGCTGGACAAGACAACGTAAGTAACGACGTAAAAAATCACTGGGAAGTACTTGATGTTGATACAGCTACAGTTATTAACTCTGGTGATGTTGACAACAATTTCGAAAACATAACAGCAACTCTTAATGCTCCTGGTCGTTACGCGGTTAGACAATGGGTTACTGATAATGACAAGAACCCTGGTGATGCTGGTTTTTCATCAGATACTTGTATCGCGTTTTTCTCTGTACTAGATACTATTACACCTGTATTAGATTCTAAGCCAGTAAACATGACAATCAATGTAACAACTGATTGCGATACAACATTCGCACCAGATGTACCTAATGTTACTGAAAACTGTGTTCTTGATTCTAACGGTTACTTAATCACCAACAACATCAACGGTGATACATTATACATAGGATCATCTGCTGCAGGTAACATTACTTTCCCAGCTATTATTGATTTCTCTGACAATGTAATCTATACTTACTCTTTCTACTTTGAAGATAAGTCTGGTAACAAAGTATCTTACGCTTACAACATTTTTGTAAACGATACAATTGTTCCTGAATTGAATACAAACATATTTGATGGTGGTTCAACTCACGATACTACAATCACAACGTTCGCTGCTTGTGATACAACAATCACTATTCCTGCAAGATTATTACTTGCTACTGACAACTGTTCAATAGCTTCTATCAAAAATGGTAATAATGAATTGCTTGATACAGCAACTTCTATCATTGATGATGTAATTGTTACGCTTTCAGATACACTAAATGTATACTACTTTACTGCAACAGATTACTCAGGTAATAGTGTTACTGATTCAATCATTATTAGAAAAGTTGATTCTGGTTTCCCTGTATTAAATGGTGGTACTCCATACGCTAACATCGATGAATACAACAGCATCAACTCTTGCGAGTATGTTTATTCTGTAAATCACTTAAATGATTTATTGCAAGTGACTGATAACTGTGGTATTGATTCTGTGTTTATATCTATCGACCTTGATAACATCAATAACGCTGGTATTGATACTGTAATTGGTTTGACAGAAGCTGAATTGGTTAATCCATTCTCATTTGGATTCCCTGCTTCACAATTAAATGACGGTAACGATTCTCAATCTCACGTAGTTAACGTTAGTGCTAAAGATAACTCTGGTAATATCACAAGCGCATCATTTAATGTAACTGTTCACGATTCTATTAAGCCTCAAATCTTTTTAGATGATTCAGTTGTTTACTATGTAAATGGTAACGACTGTAACTCAGTAACTATTTTGAGTACTGATTCTAGAGCTGACATCTTCGGTAACCAATTGGGAACTGTTAATGACAACTGTGCTTCTGATGCTCGTTTATTAGAAAACATGGTGAACGACAACCCTGCTTCTGCTTTGGTTGGTGATTCATTGTTTGGTAACTTCCCATTAGGAACTACTGTTGTTACTTTCACAACTCATGATGGTAACAGTAACTACTTCAGTCAATCCATTAAAGTGATTGTTGTTGATACTATCGCTCCAAACTCTGTAGTGAATGTTATCAATACAACTACTAACGATTCTACTTGTACTGCTACTATTACTATTAACTCACCAGTTACTATCAGCGATGATAACTGTGGTGTTGATTCTGTAGAGTACAGCTTAGACGGAATCACTTACATCGGACTTGATTCATTGAATGCTTCTTTCGAAAATACTTTCGATCTTGATTCTACTACAGTATACTGGAGATCTTATGATCAAGCTGGTAACTCAACTGAGTTTACTTCATTGGTTATCATTAAAGATGCTTTCAAACCAACTTTAACTTTAAGCAATGCAGATCTTAACTTCTTCGCTGCGGCTAATGAGTGTGCAAAAACAATTACTTTGCCCGCTGCTGTAGTTAACGAAAACTGTGGTATTGATTCTGTAGTAAGTGTACTAAGAACTGTAAAAGGTACTTTAGATACTTCTGTAACATTCGTTAACACGCCTGTTGTAGCTGATCTTTTAGCAATTGATTTTGCTTCACCAGCAACTTACACTCTTACGACTATTGCATACGATGTAAATGGAAACATTTCAGATACATTGAAAAACTTCATTACGTATGCTGACACTATTGACCCTGTTATCAATGCTATTGATACTATCTACTTGAAAACAGATTCATTAATGTGTACTACAACTATTGAATTAGATTCATTAGGTACTGCTTACGGATTGAATATCTCAGACAACTGTGGTATCAACTCTATCCTTTACAACTTCTTGAATACTCCTGGTAGTTTCAACGATACTAGCTTCTCTGCTACTGCAGGAACTTATGATTTCGAAGTAAATGTTTTGGATAACTCTACAAACTATGCTAAGAGAGCTTTCACTATAGTAGTTGAATCTACTTTCGATGATAAAATCTTATCTGCTCCTGCTGATACTGTATTCACGAATGTATTCGCTAATGAGTGTTCTAAAAACGTAACATTCGATTCACTAGTGGTTAACACATGTGGTATTCGTTACGCTATCGTTTCAAGCATAGCTTCTGGTTCATTGTTTGAAATTGGAAACACTGACGTTGCTTGGTATGTTATTGATCAAGGTGATACATTGTTTACTTACAACTTCGTTGTATCTGTAGTAGATAATCAAGACCCTGTTATCAAACAAGCTCCACAAGACATTACTCTATATGTTGGAAGCGATTGTTCTGTACAATACAACTATGTATTAGATGTACAAGACAACTGTGATGCTCAAGGCTTAACTGTTAATACTTCAGTTCCTTCAGGATCTATCTTAGGTGTTGGTACATTTACTAACAACTACACTGTAGCTGATGAGTCTGGTAACACTGTTTCAGGTTCAAACATCGTAACTGTATTGGATACATTGAAGCCTAGCTTCTCTGCATTCCCTACAAACATCGAAACATGTAATGCTCAAGTTGATTATGTTGTTACAGGTACGGATAACTGTTCTGGTGCTACAGTAACATTAGAGTCTGGATTAGCTTCTGGTTCTACTTTCAACTTAGGTGTAACTACAGTAACTTACAAAGTTACAGACGCTAACGGTAACAGTACTACTCAATCATTTACCGTTACAGTATTGCCACAAGCAACAATTGCTGATGCAGGTACAGATGCTGATGTTTGTATATCAAACTCAACGTTTGCACTTTCAGGAAACGTACTTGCTGCTGGTGAAACTGGTACTTGGTCAGTATTACCTTCTTTAGCATCTATTACTGATGTTAACAGCCCTACAACTAATGTTACATTCACAACTGCTGGTGTTTACACTTTCACTTGGACTGTTGACAATGGTCAATGTACTCCTAACAGTTCTAACGTTACTATCATCGTTTCTGATGAGCCAGTAGCAATTGCAGGTGATGATCAATCAGTAGATGTTACAACAGCTACATTGGATGGAATCACAGATAATGGAACTTATGCTTGGACAACTAACTCTTCTGCTGTAATCGCAAACGCGGCTAACATCAACACATCAGTTGACGGATTAGAAGTTGGAGCTAACGTATTTGTTTTAACTGTTGCTAATGCAGCTTGTGGTTCTGTTTCAGATAGTTTGACTATCACATTAGAACCTAAGCCATTTAGAGAAGATATCGTTGCAGGATTTACTCCTAACGGCGATGGTGTTAACGATACTTGGACTTTACCTGGAATTGAAAACTACCCTAACGCTACGGTTAAAATATTCAACCGTTGGGGATCAATCGTTTTCGAAACTACTACACCAGCTACTGAAGCTTGGGATGGTACAAACGAAGGTGAAATACTACCAGTTGCATCTTACTACTACGTTATCGATCTAGGTGATGGAAGCAAAGAAGTAAACGGTATTATTAGTATCATTAAATAAGAGATTAGAAATAAAAACACTGAAAATCAGGAAAATGAAAAGAATTTTAGCCATAAGCACACTAGCTCTCTCTTCGATAGCTTTTGGTCAACAAAGTTTCCAATCTAGCCAGTATACTCAGAATATGTACTTACTTAATCCTGCTGCTGCAGGGTTAAGTAATAACATTGACGTTAATTTAGGACACCGTTCACAGTGGACTAACTTCGACAATGCTCCTAGTACATACTATTTGTCTGCTAATGCTTTACTTGGAAAACCGGCAAATCACGAAAACATATTCTCTTTGAGAATTTCAGATCCAAAACTTACAGTTGACAACAATGTTAGCAGTACAGGTTCTGAAAGTAAAGTGAAACATGCTGTAGGTGGTATCTTCTACCGTGATGAAGCAGGTGCATTTAGCCGTACTTCAGGTGCAGCTTCTTATACTATTCACATTCCAGTAGGAAAGAAATCTAGCTTAGCTGCTGGTGTTCGTTTAGGTGTAAATAACACTGCATTCGATCAAACACTTGCTGGCGTTAGAGATCAAAACGATCAAGTATTCAATGATTTCGCTAATGGTAACAGCAGCGTTAACAAATTGGATGGTTCTATTGGTTTGATGTACTACACTCCTAAATTTTACTTAGGATATGCAATCGATCAAATCTTTGGTAACACTTTAGACTTTTCTGAAGATGCTGAAGCTCAATTGGTATCTCACCACTTAATCAATGCAGGTCTTAGACTTCAATTGAATGAAAACATTGGTGTTACACCTAGTACTTTGGTTAGAATGACTGCTGGTGCTCCAGTTTCATTTGATATCAATGCAAAAGTTGACTACAAAAACAATTTCTTTGTTGGAGTTGGTGTACGTCCAGGTGATGCAATCATTATACAAGCTGGTTTGAAAGTTACAGACAACATCAAATTCGGTTACTCTTATGACTTAACTACTTCTGATGTAAATTCAGTAAGCAGTGGAACACATGAGATAGTATTAGGTATTGCACTTTCTAAATAATTGAAACCAAAAGCAAAATGAAATTTAACAAATCAACCCTAGCATTAGTTGGACTTGCTTTAGCTTCAAGTTCTATTCTAAGCGCACAAGGATTCAAAAGAGTTTATAGCAATCCTGTTCATTTAGGAAAAGCTATCAACTCTGATAAGCACGAGGAAAGTTTACCTATCCTTTCTGCTGATGGAGAATCATTATACTTTGTTAGAACGTACACAGAAACTGAAGGTGACCTTACAATTGGTGACCAAGATGTTTATGTATCTGTAAAAGAAAACGGTAAGTTTTCTTTAGCTAGTAAAGATTTACCAACCATCAATGATAAGCACAACAATGCTGTTATTGGTTTATCTAAAGACGGAAACGCTATCTATCTTTTAAACCAATACGCTGCTGGTCGTCGTTTTTCTAATAAAGGTGTTTCTATGGCTAAAAAATCTGCCGAAGGAACATGGGGTGAAGCTATGGCTATGCAAATGCCAAAAGTTAACTTCAAAGGAAATCACTACGGTGGTTTCATAACTGCTGATGAAAAAACAATCATTTTCACTGCAGAGTTAGAAGGTAGTACTGGAAAAGAAGATTTATACTTTACTCAAATTAATGAGGACGGTAACTGGTCAGAAATTCAAAGTTTAGGTAACATGGTGAACAGCAATAGAGCTGACTTTGCTCCTTACCTTTCTCCAGATGGAAAACTTTTATTCTTCTCTTCTTTCGGTCACAACAGTGTTGGTTCTTCTGATATTTTTGTTTCAGAAAGAGTTGGTAACGGTTGGGACGAATGGACTAAGCCAGAACCTTTAGAAGGTATCAATACGGCTGGTTTTGAAGCTTATTCTAACATCGACAAAAACAACAACATCATTTTTGCTAGCAACAATGGTGGTAAAGGTTATGCTGATCTATACTCTACTACAATGAAGTTAGAGAAGATTGAGCCAAAACCTGTTGAGCCTGTTAAGTCTGAAGAAGAAAAAGCAATTGAAAAACTTAACAACGAATTTGATTTGCAATTGATTTACTTCGATTACAACAAATCTGATGTTAAAGTTGAAGATGCTATTATTCTTGATGCTGTAATGGCTGTGTTGGTTAAATTCCCAAAACTAAAAATCGTTTTAAGTGGTCACACTGACGAACGTGGTAGAGAGGAATACAACTACAAATTATCTAAAAGACGTGTTGAAGCTGGTAAAGATTACTTAGTGAAACGTGGAATTGATAAGAAAAGAATCATTACTCAAGCTTTAGGTGAAACAGATTTAAAAATCGAAAACGCTAAAACTGAAGCTGAGCATGTTCAAAACAGACGTGTTGAAATTGAAATACTTGGATCTAACTAAGATTCATTTCAATATATGATATTAAAAAAGGGAGCAAATGCTCCCTTTTTTATTGCTTAATCTTTTCTAGTACTATTTAAAATAAAGCTTTCAATACCAATTGAATCAATACTTTTTCTGTAGCACCTGCTATGGCAATAATTTCATTGATATCAACTGCTTTTAAATTATCCGGATCACATTCATCAGTTAAGACTGAAATGGCAGCAGTTGGAAGTCCCATATGTACTGCAGCAATAATTTCGGGAACTGTACTCATCCCTACTGCATCTGCCCCTATAATTCTTAAGTAACGGTATTCTGCTCTTGTTTCTAGATTAGGACCTGTTACAGATACATATACTCCTGTATGCAAAGGAATATCTAAATCATTGGCGGCTTTTTCTAAAGCTGAATTCATTGATACAGAATATGGCTCTGACATATCAGGGAATCGTGGCCCCAATTCATCGATATTAGCACCTCTTAATGGATTTTCTGGCAAAAGATTTATGTGATCATCCAATAGCATCAATTCTCCTTTCTTGAAGCCAGGATTTACGGCTCCTGCTGCATTGCTCACCAACAATTGTTTAATCCCTAAAACTTTCATTACTCGGACTGGAAATACAATTTGATCCATTGTATACCCTTCATAATAATGAAAACGGCCTTGCATTACAATTACTTTCTTGCCATTTACAGAACCATAATGCAATTTCCCTGAATGAAACTCAACTGTTGAAACTGGAAAATTTGGAATATCACAATACTCTAAACTTGCTTCAATTTGTACTTCATTTACAAATGCTCCTAAACCAGTTCCAAGGATCACTCCTATTTCAGGATTTACAAATCCCTTTTCTGCTAAAAAATCAGCACACGCTTTAATCTCTTTATACCCTAAACTCATCTTTCCATATTTGTGGCAAATCTTTATAGTAATCTACATCCGAAACAGTTGTAATTACATCAAAGCTTACCGATTTCTTTTTTAATCTTTGTTTGCAAATTTCTAATAGTTGTTCTGTACTCCAGGGCAAATCGTCAAATAATATGGGTTCTAATTTTTTCATACCCATTAAGTAATATCCTCCATCCAACGCTGGTCCATATACAACATCATTGGTTATTAGCACATTACTTGCTTCTTCAATATGTTTCGATGACAATTGATAGCAATCACAACCTATACCATATACTGCAGAGTAACCAATAGAGAATTGGTCTTCAAAAGCCGTTTTCATTTTTTTACCCAAATCACCTTCGCATTGTAAATAATGTGCTGAAGCAGAATTAAAAAATACATTGTTTGTAGGAATATAATTTCCCCAATACACGACATACTTTTTATTGCTTGCTATTAGCTGTTGTTCCGTATGATGCAACAATCGCGAATATATCTCTACTGCAACTGCATTTCCAACAGTTTTAGCCAGACGTGTCTTTACTTTTCCTTCTTCAGGGTATTTAGTAAATACTATAATTATCTCCTCCAAAATACACCTCGATTATCGATCAATATTAAAACTTTTCTTGATGCTAAACGGGTAAATACGAACAAGCTAAATATTTTGTTTCAAAAATATTCCCTCAATTATTCGCAATCCTTTTTATGTCTGAGTAATAAGGCTAATTTTGCGCCATGTCTCTTACTTCGGCTATAGATTGCATCAAACAAGGTAAAGTTCTGCTTACCAACACCGATACCATTCCGGGATTAAGTTGTGATGCCCGTAACAGTAATGCTGTTAAAAAAATCATTGAGATCAAACAACGATCTAAAGACAAGTTGAATTTTGTTGTATTGGTAAGCAGTGATAGAGTTTTGAATCAATGCATAGATGAAGTTTCGGAAATTGGCTGGGATTTAATCGATTGTTCTGACACTCCACTTACTTTGATTTTTGAAGGAGCAAAAAACGTTGCTAAAGAATGCATGGGGGAAGACAGTACACTTGCCATTCGGTATATAAAAGATGGAGAGTTAAAACTATTATTGGATAAAATACAATGTCCAATGGTTAGCACATCGGCCAATATATCTGGACAAGAAAGTCCCAAAACATTGAAAGACGTAAGCCAAGACATTATAAAAAATGTAGACTTAGTTTGGGAATCAAAAACTACTGGAACAGGGTCTGCATCAACCATCATGAAACTAAAAGCCAACGGTGAGTTCACTTTTATCAGAAAATAATTACGAATCTTATATTCAACACGAATTATTCAAAGCCGTGGCTAAAGCTGGGGCAGAACTCAATCAACCTGTTTTTGTAATTGGTGGCTTTGTACGAGACCTTTTACTTCAGCGTCCAAATAAAGACATCGATTTTGTAACCCTTGGACCAGGTATAGAATTAGCCAAAAAGGCGGCTAAAATATTGAACATAAAAACGGTTAGTACTTTCAAAAACTTCGGCACAGCTATGTTCAAATACCAAGATTACGAATTGGAGTTTGTTGGTGCTAGAAAGGAGAGTTATCAAAGAAACAGCCGAAAACCCATTGTTGAAGATGGGACATTGATTGACGACCAAAATCGAAGAGATTTTTCTATCAATGCTATGGCCATTTCATTGAATGAAAACAATTATGGAGATTTAATTGATCCATTCAATGGTGTTGAAGATCTTGAAAAGAAATGCATACAAACCCCGCTTGATCCTGACATAACTTTTTCTGACGACCCATTACGCATGCTTCGAGCAATTCGTTTTGCTTGTCAACTAAATTTTGAAATAACACCTGCTTGCCTTACTTCTATTGCTAAAAACAAAGTAAGAATGGATATTCTTTCGATGGAAAGAGTAAGTACCGAATTGAATAAAATTATTCTTTGCGAAAAACCCAGTATTGGATTCAAATTACTTTTTGACACAGGGCTTTTACATACATTTTTTCCAGAACTAACCGCCTTGCATGGAGTTGAAATACGCAACGGATTAGGACACAAAGACAACTTCTATCACACATTACAAGTATTGGATAACATTGCTCCCAATACCAATGATTTGTGGCTTAGATGGTCGGCTATATTACATGATATAGCAAAAGCCCCAACAAAACGGTTTTCGAAAATACATGGTTGGACTTTTCATGGACACGAAGATAAAGGAGCCCGAATGGTCCCTAAAATTTTTGGTCGTTTAAAACTTCCTCTCGATAAAAAGATGAAGTATGTACAAAAGCTTGTTGCGCTTCACCTACGACCTATTGCACTTACTAATGAAAACGCAACCGATTCGGCAATAAGAAGATTGTTGTTTGATGCTGGTGAAGATTTAGAAGACTTATTGACTCTTTGTAGAGCCGATATAACAAGTAAAAACGAGAAAAAAGTAAAGCGTTTTTTATCCAATTATGATGCTGTAGCCAAACGCATTATTGAAGTTGAAGAAAAAGACAAGATTCGAACTTGGCAACCACCTATTTCAGGTGAAGAAATCATGCAAACTTTCAATTTAAAACCTTGCCGAGAAGTTGGTGATATTAAAAACGCCATTAAAGAAGCCATGCTCGATGGTGAAATAGAAAACAGCAAAGAGGCTGCTTGGGATTTTATGTTGAAAATGGGAGAAAAACTTGGCTTTACCCCTGCTTAATTTGCTTTGAATTGTGCCATTCCAACAAAGCTTCAATAGGGTTTTGACACACTCCAATCCATTTCATATCAATGCTATTACACATCTCCTTCAATTCATTTGAATAAATCGTTGCTACAGTTCCAACAAAGCCAATAGCATTGGACACATCACTTTTTAAAGGTTTGATAAACAATTCTTTGTAAGCTTCAAAACCTGAATGTATCAAATCGAATTTATAGGTACTATCTACAGGGAAATGATTTAAAATTTTTGCGAATTGACCTAAGTGTGCACTTGCTTTAGAGCTCGAATAAAATGCGGTAATCAAATCTGTAGGTTGCTCAGGGAAATACAGTTTGAAAATTTCCGATTCAGATTTTGGCATGGTCTGATTTACATAATCTTGTAGCAATCGTTTACCAAAATATGCTCCACCGCCTTCATCACCCATTACATAGCCTAAAGAAACCTTTTCTTTAGTAATGTTTACACCATCATAAAAACAGGCATTACTACCTGTCCCAAGAATTCCCACAATACCAGCACTAGAGCCTAATACGGCCCTACAAGCCGCTAGTAAATCATGATGTATTTCTATATTTTCGATGCCTTGTTTAAAAAAGCATTTTTTTAATTTTTCGATGCTGTTTTTTGAACTGCAACCAGCTCCATACCAAACGATATTATCAGATAAAGAAAGTTTTAAATGGTCTTTTGCTTTATTTAAAATTTGGTCAATAAATTCAGACGAATGAATGTTAGGGTTTATCCCTTCAAAATCAATCAACAAACCATTTTCGTTGATCCAACTACTTTTTGTGCCACCGCTATCTACTATCCAACGCATTTTTCGAAAATACCACATTTAGGGTATTGCAATCTATTTAGACTCATTCTAATTTCGTCAAAGAATTTACACCATGAAAAAGATACTTCTACCCTTAGCTACAATTCTATTGATTATTAGCTGCAAAAAAGAAACAAATAAAAACGATCAATCACTTGAAACGTATACTTTCTTACGCAACAATGAAAGTTCAGTTTCTTATACTGGTCAAATAGAGCGCCAAGATATGTTATCCGAAATGGGTGATTATATGCTATTAGCTCATTCGCTTGGGCGTGAAATTTCAGCCGATACATTGCAAGCGATGTACAAAAACGAATATGGTTTTTCTGGCACCTACACCAAAAACTTATTCTCTAAAACCTTTGCCAACGATCAACAATTTTTTCTTGATCAAATGATTGCTATGGCTGAAGCTTCTAAAGAAGTAAGCAATGCGACTCCAGGCAAAGCAGGTGTATTAAATGAAGAGTATCCTCAAGCTGGTACTGCTGAAAGTGCTGGATATCTAGTCAATGAAAATGGTTTAGAATACCGTCAACTCATCATCAAAAGATTGATGGGCGCTGTATTTTTCCATCAAGCTATGGAAGTTTACTTTGGTGAAGATTATATGAACAACCACGGAAGCGACAACCAAACCGTTGAAGCAGGTAAAAATTACACCCCAATGGAACATCATTTTGATGAAGCCTTTGGTTACGCAGGAATCCCAACCGATTTGAGTGCCGATTACACAGACAAAAACAACTCTGCCTTAGGCATATGGGGTGAATACATAGTAGAAAGAAGTAATGACAACGGTACCTTTGGTATACCTGGCTTAAATGAAGCTTTAATATCAGCTTTTATTGAAGGTCGAACAGCAATTGTAGATCAAAACTATACGGCAAGAAATGCTGCCATTACTAACATTGCTGAATTATGGGAGAAAGCAATTATATACACTGCTGGAAATTATTTCAAACGATCTATTACAGAAACCAATGTTTATAAAAAGCACCACTACCTTTCTGAAGGCATAGGATTTCTTTTGGCATCTCAATACCATTTTGATAATGGTACTTCAGTAGCTCCTAGATATTTCAATAGTGCAAAGATTGAAGAAGCTTTAACCATTATTGGACTCAACACCAATTTATACAACGTTACAGAAACAGAACTTAATCAAGTAATAGCTCTTATTACTTCAGCAGAACCACAAGCTTAATTATGAAATTCACTAAATTCTTATTGCATTTAAGTTTTGCTTTCTCACTGCTACTTACAACTGCCTGCACTGAAAAAGATAACTCACAAAAAGTTAGTTGTTCTACCAGTCAAGAAGAGGTATTGTTAGCATATGCAACACAATTCAATTTGGATTTAGAAAATTGTTCTTCGGCATTTTCAAATTTACAAACCGCCAATTGGGCTTCTATTTCGGATTCAGAATTAGAAACAAATAAGCAAACTTTAAAAGCCGCTAGAATTGCTTACAACACCATTTCCTCCTATAATTTTGGCCCTGCAATTTCCAATGGCGTTGAACTCAACGATAGGTTCAACATTTTTCCTGCCAATGAAACCGCAATAGTGTCGAATGCCCTAAATGGTGAACAAGATATAGAGGCACTTTTCAAAAGTCAGGTAGGTTTAGAAGCGATAGAATATCTCGTTTACAATATTGATTCTATTGCTCATAATGAAACCGAAAAAAATGCAGTAATTCAACATTTACAAGCTCAAATTTCGGCCATAACAAGTAGAATAAATGATTTACATTCAGCCTACTCAACTGGAGGATATATTGCCGAGTTCAAAAGCAATACGGGTTCCGATGACGGTTCATCTCTTGCGCTTTTCACAAATCAATTCGTTCAAGACCTTGAAACTAGATTGAGGAACAACAAACTGCGTATTCCTATTGGAAAATTTAATGGTGGTACGCCTTTACTCGACAAAGTTGAAGGACGTTACAGTAATTATGGTTTGGAGTTTGCTGCTCAGCATTTCAATAAATTAAAAAACTTGTATGGTACAAACAATGACAGTTTGAGTTTAGCGTCCTATTTATCTTGTCTAGGAGAAAATGATTTATCGCAAAGTATAGAAGCCCAGTTTACAACTACTGCCACAGCCTATGAAACTTTGATAGCTGCCAATGGAGAATCATTAAAAGCGGCCATAGAAAACGACAATGCCAATGTATCTATCCTTATTGACGAACATCAAAAACTAGTTGCTCTTATAAAAGGCCCTATGCTAAGTGCTTTAGGGGTAAGAATAAATTACACGGATTCCGACGGTGATTAAGGCTTTAATCAAGACATATCATTCAAAATTAAATGCACCAACTAGCCCCTATTTATTAGGGGCTTTTAGGGTTTTATTTGCCTGTGCCGCTATTTACTCGGCCCTTCGATTTTTACTCAAAGGTTGGGTGAATGAACTGTATATATTACCACAGCACCATTTTCATTTTTACGGTTTTCATTGGGTACAATTACCAAGCAATCCGTTGTGGGTATATGTCTTGTTTGGACTGCTCATACTGTCGGCAGTGGGACTTGCTACAGGTAGGTTTTACAAAGTGTTTTCATTAGCCTATTTTTTACTGTTTACCTATTTCGAGTTAATAGATAAAACATATTATCTCAACCATTACTATTTCATCAGTTTAATGGCTTTTGCTTTCATATTTTTGCCAATGAACAAAGCATTGGTTTTAGGAAAAAACAAGCCCGAATTTGTTCCTTTTATTTACATCGTACTATTGAGGTTTTTAGTTGGAGGAGTATACTTTTACGCTGGTATAGCTAAGATCAATGCCGATTGGCTTGCAGGCGAACCCTTGAATACTTGGTTCAATGCATTTCAGTATTTACCAATTGTAGGAGACACAATTGGGCATTCCAACACTGCAGTATTTAGCGCTTATTTGGCCATGATATTCGATATCAGCCTTCCCTTTTTACTCTGCTTCAAAAAAACTAGAACACTAGCCTATATAGCTGCACTCATATTTCATTGCCTTACTTCTCTAATGTTTCCAATTGGAGTATTTCCATTGATAATGAGTTTGTGTGCTTTGGTGTTTTTTCCTGCTCCGGTATGGGAAAAGCGATTGATACAATTAAACGTAATCACTAAAAAGGCATTCCTAACAAGCACATTAAAAGGTCAAAACTTTAGAAAAGTGGCACTCTTAGCGTTGTTAATGTGCCATTTTATTTTACCGTGGCGCTACTTATTATATCCAGGCAATGTGATGTGGCACGAGCAAGGTTTCCGTTTTTCTTGGCGCGTTATGCTCATGGAAAAAAACGGTTATACCGAATTGAACGTCATAACTCCATCCAATAAAATCTACTTAGTAGACAATAGTAAATATCTCACACCACTTCAAGTAAAAATGATGAGCACTCAGCCTGATATGATTTTGGAATACAGCCAAATTGTAGCTCAAGATTTTGAAAAAAGAGGTTTTGAGAAATTTAAAATCGAAGCAGATAGTTGGGTGTCTTTAAATGGAAGAAAACCATTTAGAATGATTCAAAATAACGTAGATTTGCGAACCCAAAAGAGTGGCTTTGCAACAAAAACATGGATTACAGATTGGCATGATCAAGCACTTTAGGTACATATACTGCGCCTTGCTTTGTCTATGTTTTTCTATAGCTAATGCAGGAGATCCTAGCAGCGAAATCATCAATATTCGAGGTACCGTAACCGATGATAACGGGAAAGGGCTTGGTGAAGTTCAAATAGCTTTACCTCTAGCTCACATCAGTACATTCAGTGAAGAAAATGGATTTTTCGAATTGAATTTCAGTGCTGACAAAAGTGAAAAAATCATATTCTATAAGTTTGGATACAAGCCATTTGAGGTGCTTCCAGACACCATTAAAAGCTTACCGATAAACATTCAATTGCAATCTTTGCATATCGACCTTAAAGGTGTTGAAGTAACGTCTAATTCTAATTTTTACAATACTCACTTACGCGATGTTGAAGGCTTAAAAATTTACACAGCCAAAAAGAACGATCTGATAAAAATGAATCGGATCAATGCCAATCTAGCTACGGCGAGTGCCCGTCAGATTTATGCTCGAATTTCTGGACTTAACATTTGGGAAAGCGACGCCAATGGCAACCAATTAGAAATTGGAGGTAGAGGGTTGAATCCTTCCCGTTCAGCCAATTTCAATGTTCGTCAAAATGGATACGACATTTCTGCTGATGCATTAGGATATCCTGAAAGTTACTACACACCATCGCCTTTAGCCGTTGATAAAATAGAAATCTTACGAGGTGCCAGTGCCCTACAATATGGATCTCAATTTGGTGGACTCATCAATTTTGAATTACTTAAAGACCCTACCAAAAAATTAGAAGGAAAAGTTCATCAATCATTCGGATCTTTCAATTTGTGCAATACATACATTCAACTCGCTAGCAAGCAAAAGTATTTCTCAACTAAAGCTTACTTGCAATACAAAACAGGTGACGGCTTCATCGATCGATCTGATTTCGAATCCATTCATGCCTACATCAGTACATCTTTCAATCTTTCAAAAAAATTAATCGCCAAAATAGAATTCACAAAAATGTACTCATTGGCTCAACAGCCTGGTGGGTTAACCGACCAACAATTTGAAAACAATCCTTATCAAAATACGCGTTTTGGCAATTGGTTTCAAGTCGATTGGAATTTACCTAGTGTAAGTTTATCGTACAAGGTAAACGATCGGTTGAGCAGTGAGCTTATATATTTTGCATTATTTGCTGAACGTAATGCACTGGGCTATTTAAGAGCTCCAAATCGTATTGACCCTATCCTACTCAACAATAGCAGTTATAGTGAAAGTCAAAGAGACTTGCTACAAGACAAGTTTTTAAACCATGGTATAGAAATTAGAAATTTGCTGCGATATACGTTCAACGAAAAACCAGCTGCATTGGCTTTTGGAGTAAGATTATTCAATGGAACTTCAGAAAAACAACAAAGCAATGCTGCTCCGGGTACTGCTGCAAACTTCGAAGCTGATTACAGTCTAGATAGCGAAGACCCTATTCGTTTATATTACAATTTCAACAACTACAATGCCGCCGTTTATGCTGAAAATACGTTCTCTGTTGGCAACTGGAAATTGGCTCCTGGCTTGCGTGTAGAGTTCATTGAAACTCAGCTTGATGGATATTACAATCAAACTGTAAAAGACCAAGCAGGCAACACCATACAAAGTACTAGCACATCAGAAAAAGACAAAAGACCGCGATCGTTTGTTATTGCTGGAATGGGTATTAGTCACAAAATCAATGGTATGGAGTTTTATTCCAACCTATCCCAAAACTACAGAAGTGTAACTTTCAACGATTTTAAGATTGACAATCCTTCTTATAAAGTTGATGAGAATTTAAAAGACGAAAGAGGCTATAATTTTGATGCTGGATTAAGAGGTTTAATTGGCAAAAAAATCCGCTTTGATGCTAGTTTATTTTTCTTGCGTTATGCAAATAGAATTGGTTTTAGCACGCTTACAGACAGCAACACATTTAGAGTGTACCAATACCGTACTAACATTGGTGTAAGCAACACCATAGGGCTAGAAAGCCTCATTGAATATTTCCCAATAAGCAGTAAAAATCACGAATTAAAGTTGTCACTGAATAGCTCTGTACAACGAGGCAAATATGTACAGTCTAAAGATCAATCCATTATTGGTAACAAAGTTGAATTGATTCCTGATGTGAGTATTAAATTTGGTACAGACTATCGTTACAAAACCTTCAATGCAGGTGTATTGTTCACCATGGTTGATGATCATTTCTCGGATGCTACCAATGCTTTTTCTACCGTTGAAGGTATTAGCGGAGTAATTCCAAGATATTTTGTTTTGGATTTCAATTTCAAATACCGAAGAAATAATTTAGAAATGGGTACTGGTATAAACAATGCTTTGAACAGCGCTTACTTTACCCGAAGAGCTACAGGTTATCCTGGGCCTGGAATTATAACAGCACAGCCACGCAACTTTTTCGTTAGCATAGCTTATAAACTATAATTGTGCGCTCCAACTATTTTTATCTTATAGAACTGGCCTACTTGGGATACAAATACCATGGGTATGCCATTCAACCGCAACATAAAACCATTCAAGGACAACTTGAAAAAACCATCCGCTACATTCTCGGAAAAGAAAGACCATTTAAAACATTGGGATGTAGCAGAACAGATGCTCGAGTTTCGGCCAAACAATTTTTCACAGAGCTTTTTCTAGATTCTGTTCTTGAAGATGAAGCACAATTTGTTGAAGACTTCAAAAAAAATCTACCACAGGACATCCATTTCATTTCCTTCAAAAAAGTAGATTCTAAATTCAATGTCATCAACGATGTTGACTACAAAACGTACACTTACACTTTTGCAACGGGCAAAGTTTATAATGCTTTCAATGCGCCTTATATAATGCACTTCCGAGAAGATTTAGACATCGACAAGATGATGCAAGCCACCAAACTCTATACGGGTAGGCACAATTTTTTTCTATTTCAAACGGGAAAAGTAAATGGTGGCGAATTTGAAAAGACAGTGGATTATTGTTCACTTGAAAAAAAAGAAAATTTTTCTCTTCCCGCAACTTGTGAACAAGAAATTTATCAATTCACCATCCAATCGAAAGGATTTATCCGATACCAAATCCGAATGATGATGGGTTTTTTGGTAGAAATTGGTAGAGGAGAAAGAAGTATTGAAGAATTGAAACAAGCATTGAAGGCTGACGAGACCGTTAGAAAATTGTGCTTTGTGGCTCCTGCACATGGTTTGTTATTGAACGAAGTTAAATTTAAAGATGCCTAAAACCGAAATAGTAACTCTGCTCAATAACACTTTACTCGACACCTACAATGGCTTAAAAACGGAACTTGACAGTTTCAAAGGCAGTCATGGAGATGCACCAAAAAGCAGTGCAGGAGATAAGCACGAAACATCGAAGGCAATGGCCGACATCGAAGCAGAGAAAATCAGTCAAAGCCTAGATAGAGTAAAACGCCAGATTACGCAATTGGCAAACATAAAACTGGATATTGAATCCACTAAAATAGGATTGGGAAGTCTATTCAAAGCCAACAACAACTGGTACTTTATAGCTGTTGCTTATGGCAAATTCACCACTCCCAATTTCGGCGATGTCTTCGTAATTTCTTCAGAAGCACCTATTGCAAGGGCACTGAATGGCAAAAAAATAGGAGATACTGCCGAATTCAACAATATCTCCTTTCTTATTTCTGAAATTAAGTAATTACCCCAATAAATAAAACGTATAAACAGCACCTATAAGTGCTACTATAAAGTATGGAACTAGCGATGCTGCTCCATCGTATTCTTTCGCCATACGTTGACCAAAAAACAACGCTAAGTAAGCTTTAATACTACCTATTACCGCTAATTTCAAAACAATTAAAGGCAAAAAGCCAACAGCAAATAATATTCCTCCTACAGAAAACACGCCTGCAAATAGTTCAAGTATTGTCAAAAGTACAAGCAGTAACGGCACCATGTTTTTTAATGGCGATTCTGCAAAATGACCTTTCAGCCACTCTAAGTTACCTGAATAATTAAACACTTTATCCAAGCCCGATTGTAAAAACACAATAGCCTGCAAACCGCAAAAAGCGATTACAATCCAGTCAAAAGATTCTATAATATATTCCATGGTCTAAAAGTCTAAAAATTTTTGGACTTGAGCACGCATTAATTCAATACTTGGACCATCAGACAACTGCCCTTTTTCATCAATCAGAGTATGAAAAGCACTCAATTTTGGCTTTTTAGACAACACTTCTACCTGCAAATAATGCATCACTCCTGTTAAATGATCCAATCCTCTAAGGTTACCCGCCTTTCCCGCAGATAATCCAATCATAGCTGCTTTTTTGTTGTGCCATAATTCAGGTTTTACACAATCTATAAAGCCCTTCAACATGCCCGGAAAACTTCCATTATACTCGGGCACAACAAAAATAAACTTGTCGCATGAAGTTATATAGTTTTCCACAATGGCATCAAATTCAACATTTTGACTCCCATAACTAGCTGAAAAAATAAAGTCTTTCGGAATGGATTGTAAATCCAAAATTTGAGCATCAACCTTTAGTTCTTCACAAATTTTAGAGTAGGCATTTGCAACGCGTAAGGATTTGTTCTCCAAACGATTTGTGCCACTTATAATGGTTATCATAATGTAGGTAAAAAGTAAAATTGTTAATATGTTCCACGCACTTGCAACACATTTTCCAAGGCATATTATAACTTTGCTTGGAGCACAAAAAAAAGCATTCTTTGTTAATATTGAATTGTTTTAATGCTGGATTATACCATGGGAAAAATAATAACGATAGCCAATCAAAAAGGTGGAGTGGGCAAAACCACTACTGCCATTAACCTTGCGGCAAGTATGGGGGTTCTCGATCAGAAAACGCTCATTATTGATGCCGATCCACAAGCAAACGCTACATCAGGTGTAGGTTTTGATCCAAAAGGCATTACAAAAAGCATTTACGAATGCTTGATTAGTGATTTGGACCCAAGAGAAATAATTCTCGAAACAGAATCACCCAACTTATTCATTCTACCTGCCCATGTAGATTTAGTAGGTGCCGAAATAGAATTGATCAATCAGCCCAATCGCGAATATATCATGCGTGAAACTTTGGCTGAGCTAAAAAAAGAATACGACTATATTTTCATCGACTGTTCGCCATCATTAGGATTGGTTACGCTGAATGCTTTAACCGCTTCTGACTCTGTAATAGTACCTGTACAGTGTGAATATTTCGCCTTAGAAGGTTTAGGTAAATTACTGAACACAATCAATATCGTACAAGACCATCTCAACGAAAACTTGAGCATAGAAGGCATACTTCTTACTATGTACGATACCCGTTTACGTTTGGCAAACCAAGTAGTAGAAGAAGTAAAAATGCATTTCCAGCAATTGGTATTTGACACCATCATACATCGTAATACAAAACTTGGTGAAGCTCCTAGCCATGGTGAGACCATCATTATGCACGATGCTAGCGGTAAGGGAAGTATAAATTACTTGAACTTAGCAAGAGAAATTTTGACGAAGAACAAATCTAAAATAGTTAGCACAAGTGAGCAATAAGAACAAAAAAGCGGCATTAGGGCGTGGGTTAAGCGCTTTAATTAATGGCGACAACGACAACCGTACGCTCAATAACAGATACCAACCTACCTCTGCACAACCAGAAGTAGGATCTGTAGCCTTGGTTAGCATAGATTCTATTGAAACCAACCCGTTTCAACCTCGTACACATTTCGACCACAATGCATTAGAAGAATTGGCTGATAGCATAAAGCTATTAGGTGTTATTCAACCCATTACGGTTAGAAAACAAGGAAATAAGTTTCAATTAATTTCTGGTGAACGTCGTTTCAGAGCATCGCAACTAGCGGGCATGAACGAAATACCGGCTTATATAAGATTAGCCAACGATCAAGCGATGCTAGAAATGGCTATCGTTGAAAACGTTCAGCGTGAAAATTTAGATGCTATTGAAATTGCCCTTTCGTACCAGCGACTTATTGAAGAGTGCGAACTTACTCAAGAGCAACTGGCTGAGAGAGTAGGAAAAAAACGTACAACAGTTACCAATTACCTACGCCTACTTCGATTACCAGAAGAAATTCAAGCTTCCATCATACGCAAGCAAATAAGCATGGGCCATGCTCGAGCTTTGGTAAGCACGGACAACAAACGCGTTCAAATAGAAATTCTAAAAAAAATACTGACAGAAGATTTATCCGTACGTCAAACCGAAGAGTTAGTACGCAAAGGATTTGATGGCAGTAAGCCGGAAAAAAATCCTACCTCTACCCCTTCGCAACCTAGTGCAAGTGCATTGAAGGCAATAAAAAGCATCAGTTCTAGTTTAGGAAAACCTGTAGCTTGTAAAACCACTGCAAAAGGTTCAGGTAAAATTGAAATTTCTTTTAAAAACGAAACCGAGCTCAATGCTCTACTGGAAACACTTAATAAACTTTAGTTTTTTGCTGCTGTTTACCTATTCCGTATCAGCTCAAAAAACAGAAAAAGAATATTCTCCTAAGCGAGCCAGCATTTATTCTGCTGTAGTTCCTGGTGCCGGTCAGTTTTACAACAAAAAATATTGGAAAATCCCTTTGGTTTGGGGTGCAATAGGTACTTCTGCTTATTACATTAACTACAATACTGTTGAATTTAAATCGTATAAAAATGCTTTAATAGCAAGAAACGACGACGATCCTGGTACGGTAGATTACACCTATCCTGATTTAAGTGATGAATTAGTTGAAGCCAACATGGATTATTACCGTAGGTTGCGTGATATTTCGTACTTCGCTTTAGCCGCTTCTTATATACTCAACATTGTAGATGCTAGTGTCGATGCTCACTTAAAAGGTTTCGACGTGAAAGACGATTTGCATCTCGGCTTTACTTCAACAGCCAACAAAATGACATTAAGCCCAGGGCTTTCGCTTACATACCATTTCTAATGCAAAAAAACTCATTAAGAATAGCTTTAGTTGGCTACGGAAAGATGGGAAAAACCATCGAAAAAATAGCTTTAGAACGAGGTCATACCATCTCTCATAAAATTGGTAGAAATGACAATTTGAAGCAAATAAACAACGACAATACTGATGTTGCTATAGAATTTTCATTACCCGAAGTTGCTTTCTCAAATTTAGAGCAACTCATGAATAGCAATATACCTACTGTATGTGGAACTACTGGTTGGTTGGATAAATTAGAAAACATTCATGCATTGTGCTTGAATAATAAATGCAGTTTTTTATACGCTTCTAATTTTAGTATTGGAGTGAATATCTTCTTCAACCTCAACAAAACTTTAGCGCGTAGCATGGCAAAACTAGCTGAATATGGTGTTGATATGCAAGAAATACATCATACTCAAAAGCTAGATGCACCATCGGGTACAGCCATAACTCTTGCCGAACAGATAATATCTGAAATACCTGAATTAGACAATTGGTCTTTGGATGATAAAGAACCCAATCACATTCATATTGACGCCCAAAGAACAGGAGATGTTCCGGGTACTCACATAATCAATTACACTTCTGCAATCGATCAAATTAGCATAAAACACGAAGCATTCAACAGAAATGGATTTGCCCTTGGTGCCATAATTGCTGCAGAATACGCCGCTAAAAATCAAGGAATATTAACCATGAACGACGTCTTAAATATTTAATTTTATGAGCATACCAGTAATATTATTCCTACTAACAGTAGTTCTACTTTTCCCTTCACTTTATATCTTGTTTCAACGAGCAGGAGTGCCAGCATGGAAAGCCCTAATCCCTATCTACAATTTCTTTGCATGGGCAAAAATGCTAAAGCGAAGCTATTGGTGGGGAGTAATGATGCTGCTTCCAGGTGTAAACTTTTACATGTTCGCTGTATACATGGTGGAAACGTGCAACACTTTTGGAAAAAGAAAATTTAAAGATCACCTTTTAGCAGTTATTTTTCCTTTCGTTTATTTACCACTTCTAGCCTTTAAAGAAAAGGACAATTATGTTGGTCCAATCGATTGGAAAAGCACTAAAAAAACCAAAGCACAAGAGTGGGGTCATTCTATAATTTATGCTGTTGTAGCGGCATCATTTATCAGAGCTTTATTATTCGAAGCTTTTATGATACCTACCGGTTCTATGGAACGATCTTTACGCGTAGGTGATTTCTTATTCGTTTCAAAATTAGCTTACGGACCTCGTTTACCAGAAACTTTACTCAATGTTCCGTTTACGCACCATACTGTCCCGGTAATCAATACACCCGCATTTAGTACCTGGTATACAATGCCTCACTTCAGATTACCTGGTTTTGGTAAAGTTGAACGTTTCGATCCGGTGGTTTTCAATTTCCCAAAAGGCGATACAGTGTTACTGGCCAATCAAGCGCAAGATTTCGATCAAAACGCTAGAGACCGTACGTTTAGACAAACCCAAGGGAAATATACCGTTGGCGATTTTCAAAGAGTAAGACAACGTATGTTAGACCGTGAAGAATGGGTTGCCAGACCGCGCGATAAAAAAGAATTTTATGTAAAACGTTGTATCGGAATGCCTGGTGATACCATCAGCATAGAAAACACAATTGTATACATTGACTCTAAACCAATCGAAAACCCTGAAAAATCAAACTTCGATTATTACGTAGAATGCAAAACACCTATTAACTACGAGAATTGGAAAAACAATTACGACATCAGTGAATCTGAAATTTATGGAGTACCTAATGGCGATAGATATTTATATCAAATGCCGCTAACCTTTGAGTTGGTTGCTAAAATTAAAGCTCTTCCTTTTGTATTGAGCGTAAATAAAGTTATCGCTAAAAAAGCTAGTCCTTTAACGATGAATCTTCGCATCTTCCCTAATTCAACTAAATATAATTGGTCGGAAGATAACTTTGGCCCTTTGTATATACCTTCTAAAGGAGCTACAGTAGAACTTACAGAAATGACTTTGCCTCTTTACGAACAAATCATTAGAAAATACGAGGGCAATACGCTTGAAACAATCAATGGTAAATATTTGATTAATGGCGAAGCAACTTCATCGTACACTTTTAAACAAGATTATTATTTTATGATGGGCGATAATAGACACCGCTCGGCCGATAGTAGATTTTGGGGATTTGTACCAGACGATCACGTAGTTGGAAAACCTGCCTTTATCTGGTTTAGTAAAGACGACGTTACGGGCATTCGTTGGAACAGAGTGTTCTCATTACCTAAATAAGATTTCAGCAAAAATACATGCATTAAAAAAGGAGCTCTCGAGCTCCTTTTTTATTTGAATTAGAATTTAATTTTCAGTGCGTCTTTGTGTTCACCTTGACCTGGCTCACCTTTTTGCATTTTAACATGCAACTTACCACCTTCATACTCTATTATATATTCACGTTCTAGCTTATCGTCTTTCACGATTTCCATAGCTTTGATATTAGTGTCTGCCATGGCTGCTTTACGGTACTCATAAGGCCCTCTGTTTCCTAATACAAGCAATAAGTAAGTATCATAACCATCTCTCCCAGGCTCACCGTATGGTCGTCCTGGACCTCCATAGTTAATGTATATTTCATAAGTACCAAACCAGTAATCTTTTTCAGTTTCGTAAAATTCAAAATCGAACAAACCATCACGAGTATTATAGTACTCACCTATGATTGGATCTTCAGGTATAGAACGGTTATTGTCCCAATATCCATAAGGTCTAGTGTAATCGTAATCTACACCAAAAAATGCCTGGCCATCGTATCCACGAGGTCCTGGTCCTTCTACAACTGTTACACAACTAGTGATTGCAAACATTGCTAATAAGTAAAATAAGAACTGTTTCATGACTTTGATTTTCCTAGATAATTACAATCACCGTGCCAAATTCATAATATACTAATTACCAACTACTTACCAGCGTTATTTTTAAACATTTTCACTCATTACTTTTTCATTTACACAATAAAACTAATTTGCACTCAAATTGAATTTTTCAATGAAGCTACCTACTGCTTACTTTGGTAACATTGAGTTTTGGACAACTGCACTTAAAAACGATTGTTTTGAAATTGAGGTTCACGAGAGTTTTGTGAAACAGAGTTTTAGAAACAAATGCGAAATTTTAGGTGCCAATGGTATTATTACATTAACAGCCAATGTTGTAGGACGATCAAAAGGCACGAAAACCAAAGACGTTGTACTCGATTTCAGAGAAAATTGGCCACAAAAACATTTGCACAGTATTAAAAGTGCTTATGGACATTCTCCCTATTTCGAATATTATATAGATGATATCGAAGCTTTTTATAGTCAAATAAAGGAATTAAACACTTTATCTGAGATGAACACCAAAAGCTTACAACTCATCAAAAACATCCTTGAAATCAAACAAGATTTTCATCTTTCAGAATCCTTTACACTACCTGACAAGAGTGATTTAATCAGTCAATTTAAAAGTGGCAAAAAGAGGCTCGACTACACGCCTTATTACCAAACATTTTCTGACAGATTTTCATTTGAACCTAACTTATGTATTTTAGACCTCGTTTTGAATAGTGGAAACGAAACAATAACTTACCTCAAACAACAATATTAGTGGACATAAATTTCAATAAAAATGAGGATACCATGCGTCTTTTGGTATCAGAAATGGAAAGTAAACTCGCCAAAATTCACCTTGGTGGAGGACAAAAAAGAATTGATAAACAACACGCTCAGGGCAAGTTAACTGCACGAGAAAGAATTGAATATCTACTTGATCCAAATACCGATCATTTAGAAATTGGAGCATTTGCTGGCAACGACATGTACGCCGAATATGGTGGATGCCCAGGTGCTGGTTGTGTTATAGTTATAGGCTATGTACAAGGCCGTCAATGTGTTGTTGTCGCAAACGATGCTACAGTAAAAGCTGGTGCCTGGTTCCCTATTTCTGGAAAGAAAAATTTACGTGCGCAAGAAATTGCCATGGAGAACAAGCTTCCAATCATTTATTTGGTAGATAGTGCAGGGGTATTTTTACCGCTTCAAGATGAAATCTTCCCAGATAAAGAACATTTCGGACGCATTTTCAGAAACAACGCTAAAATGTCTGCTATGGGCATACTGCAAATAAGCGCCGTAATGGGTAGCTGCGTTGCAGGTGGAGCGTACCTTCCAATAATGTCAGATGAGTCCTTAATTGTCGACAAAACAGGAAGTATATTTCTTGCAGGATCTCACTTAGTAAAAGCTGCTATTGGTGAAGTAATTGACAACGAGACGCTTGGTGGAGCAACAACTCACACCAACGTTAGTGGTGTTTGTGACTACAAAGCAAAAGATGATAAAGACTGTCTTGATAAAATAAAGTCGCTTTTAGATAAAGTGGGTGGACAAGACAAAATACCATTCGATAGAGCAAAACCAGTTGAACCTAAAGAAGACCCTAAAGAATTATTTGGTCTTTACCCTAGTCAGGTTGTAAAACCATTCGACGTTAGAGAAATAGTTAAACGTTTGGTTGATAAATCCGAATTCACAGAATACAAAGAAGATTACGGCCAAACCATATTTTGTGGATTTGCAAGAGTCGACGGATGGTCTGTAGGCATTGTTGCTAATCAAAGAGAAATTGTAAAATCTGGAAAAGGTGAGATGCAATTTGGAGGAGTTATCTATTCAGACTCAGCCGATAAAGCCGCGCGTTTTATAATGAATTGCAACCAAAAGAAAATACCATTGGTCTTTTTACAAGATGTTACAGGTTTTATGGTTGGTAGCCGTTCTGAACACGGTGGTATCATTAAAGATGGAGCCAAAATGGTAAATGCTATGGCCAATAGTGTAGTACCTAAATTTACTATTGTAATTGGTAATTCATATGGAGCTGGTAATTACGCAATGTGCGGGAAAGCCTATGACCCAAGGCTAATAGCGGCATGGCCAACAGCAAAAATGGCCGTAATGGGCGGCGAACAAGCTGCTAAGGTTTTGATGCAAATGCGTATGTCATCTCTTAAGGCAAAAGGTGAAGAAATTACCCCTGAAGCAGAAAAAGCAGAATTTGATAAAATCAAACAACGATACGACGATCAAACAACCCCATATTATGCAGCAAGTAGATTGTGGGTAGATGCTATCATCAATCCGTTGGATACCCGTAAGTGGATATCGCATGGTATATCTGCAGCTAGTCATCAAGGACAGCTAGATGAGTTTAAAGTTGGTGTTCTTCAAACGTAATCTTATTAGATTATAGAGCATAAAAAAAGGAGCCATGAGCTCCTTTTTTTATTAGTGTATTTCGGATTTATTTTATCCTTTTTTTGCTTTAGCAATCAATTTATTGTTCAATGCAACGTAATCTGCATTTCCAGCTTTATCAGCCATTGCTTTTGATTTTTCAGCCGTTTCAATAGCCTCTTTAGTTAAACCATTAGCTAGTTGAATTTTAGCTTTTAAGTGCAACACCCAAAAAGCATCGTTTTTAATTTCAACAGCTTTATTGATCCATGCAAGTGCTTTCTTATTATCCAAGTTGCTGTTATAATAGTAAGACGCAGCGTTGTAATAAGGACGGTAGTTTGGTTTTGGGTTTTCAAAAGCATCTACTTGAGCAGCTACTTTTTCTTGAGTGTTTGTTTCAATTAAGATTTTCACACTTGTGTTTTCCCAAGTCAAATGAAGCTCTCCATTATTCAAACCTAATTTATCGAATCCAATAGTGAAAGTTTCAACAAAAGCACCTGTTTTTTCAGGAGTTGCAGTAAAACGCACCTGATCTTCTTCTTGTTTGTAAGCACCTACTCCCCAATGCTCTAAGTTTTTGTGAATTACTATTTCCCAAGCATTTTCATTAGGAATAGCATACAACGCATATTTACCTGCAGGTACTTCAGCACCGTTTAATGTAACTGGTTCAGAAAATTCAATTTTTGTACTTGCATTAGCTCCTAAACGCCACATTTTACCAAAAGGAACTAAATCACCAAAAATAGTTCGCCCTTTCGCACTTGGTCGTGAGTATTCAACTTGCACATTAGTTAATCCTACTTCTTGGCTAATTTTTCCAAGTGGACTTGGTTGTGGAGTATCAACCTGAGCATTAGTAGTAATGGCGGCTAAAGCCATAAATGCCGATAAAATAATTTTTTTCATTGTTCTTCTAATTGAGTCGCAAGTTAAAAACATATTGAAATTCATTTCGTTTTATTAAATTTGAATCGATTCATGAAGAAATTTACCCTCATTCTACTTGCTATCACAACCGTGGTTTTCAGCGCTTTGGCTCAAGTCACGAGTAACAGCCCCATTTGCAGTAGTGAAATTTTAACATTTACTATCAGTTCTAGCGGCAAAGAGTATTTGGTCAAAACACCAACAGGTACAACTTCATCGTATTTTAGTTCACCTATAACCATCAGTGGTTCTGCTGCTGAAAGTGGAAAATATATTGTTTCCATCATTTCTAACGCCAACGATACCGTAAACGTTGATGTAGAAGTTATGGTAACTCAAGTACCTAGTCAACCCATCATTACAGGTAAAACCGATTACTGTGAGGGAGAAGCTTTAGAATTATCAGCATCGGCATCAAACAATCCTGACGTTTTTGAATGGTCATTCAATGATGGTTCAACCTATTTTCAGAATCCTTTGAACATTCCAGCAAGAAAATCATTCGGAACTACAGTAACTGTTGTAGCATCTAAAAACAGTTGCGAAAGTGCCAGTGCCAGTATTACACTTACTGTAAACGAAAACCCTACAACAAAGCCTATTTTATCAGGTCTTAAAAACCCTTACTGTGAAGGCGATTTAATTAACTTAACATTAACCAATGCGGGATCCTTTTTTGTTGATTGGAAGTTTCCTGACAATAGTACGCAGAACATAAAAAAACTCAACACCAATGCCACTTTGCCTTTAAACGGCATGCACAGTATTACATATTACAGCAACGGTTGTCCAGGACCAAGTACAGCGGTCAATATCATTGTCAATGAAGTACCTCCTACTCCCACTATCATTAGTAACCAAACAAGTATTTGTACTGGCGATACTTTAAAAATATACAGTCCAGGAAATGAAGCCTTTGGCCGTTCTTGGACATTCCCTAATGGGTCTATCTCGAGCATTGACACTATCCTTAGAAACAATGTACAAAGCAGTGATTCTGGATTCTACTCACTTAAATTAGTGAATGGAATATGCAGTTCAGCTACTGTAAAAATTCATTTAGAAACCAAACAATCTCCAATTCTCATCGATTCGTATACCAACGCTCCATTGTGTGAACAAGATTCATTCGTATTTTATACAAAATGGAAATTCGGAGGTACAACGACACTAAGCAATGAATATGGTTTGAACCATGTTGGAGACAGCTTAACGATTCCTATTATACCTCATTATCGCGATTATTACGTAGCTGTAACCAATGACAATGGCTGTAAATCTAGGATCGACACTTTCATTACACCCATTATAGAAAAAATAAGAACCGCAAGTATTATTACTAATAGCCCAGTCTGCGAAAATTCACCTCTCTCATTATTAGCTATGATGCACGATAGCACGACATATTACTGGGAAGGACCAAAAGGATTTAAAGACACTGCTCTGCAATTAGGTTTTTGGGAAGCTCAACTGGAACAAAAAGGCAAATACACAGTTCGCTATGAAAACATGTGCGATACAGTTTCAGCGTCCATACAAGTGGTTGTAAACCCCGTGCCAACGTTTAATATTGTTGGAGATAGTTCGGTTTGCGAGGATGATTTAACCTTGGCTACGTTTGGTGTTGACACAGATTATGACTCTTACCAATGGAATACTGGTGAAATCACTAAAGAAATTACGGTAGCTAAAAACAACTTCTATGCCGTAACGGTTACAAATCAATTCGGCTGCATCACTAAAAAAGGTAAAGATATACCCACAAAATGCTTTCCGCGCTTCTATGCCCCTAATGCATTCACTCCAAATGGAGATGGAACAAACGATATATTTTACTTAGTAAATCACAATTTAGAAATTGCCCATTTTACCATTTTCAACAGCATTGGTGAAATTGTTTTTGAAACTAGAGACCTTTCAAAAGGTTGGGATGGGACTTACTTAGGAGCTCCCTGTAAAGCTGGTAAATACGTTTACAAGTTAGAATACGACACCATTTTCAAAGGTGTTGTAAAAAGTATGCTTTCGCATTCTTACTTTTTCTTGATTCGCTAGAAAAAAAATAAAACTTTCCGCAACTTTTTTTCGTAAACCTGTATTAATTTCGTTTCATGAAAAACACGGAGGTGATTACACTAGGTGCTGGATGCTTTTGGTGTATTGAAGCCATACTAATTGAACTAAAAGGAGTTCTTTCTGTTCAAAGTGGCTACACTGGAGGGATTATACCAAACCCTACATACAAAGAGGTATGCAATGGCCAAACAGGACATGCAGAGGTGGCTCAAATTATCTACGATCCAAAATTGATTGGAGTAGAAGAGATACTTGAAGTGTTTTTTACAATTCACGATCCTACAACATTAAATAGACAAGGAAACGATATTGGAACTCAATACAGAAGCGCCATATTTTACTCTAACATAGAACACAAATACATTTCCGAACAAATTATTGAGCGTTTGAATGCCGATGAAGCATTCCCTAATAAAATTGTAACTGAAGTAACCGAGTTAGGGTCATTCTACGTAGCTGAAGAATATCATCAAAATTATTTGGACAACAATGGAGACAACCCCTACTGCCAAATGATTGTTCGTCCAAAATTGGAGAAATTTAGATTAGCCTTTCCACATAGGATAAAGTAATAGCACAGATATTAAACCCATTATATTCAATTAAAAAAAGCCTTTTAAGTATATACTCAAAAGGCTTTTATTTTGAAAAACTATAGTATTTCTTTTAATCCATTTTACCTGTAATTACAGGGTAATCCTCGGCCATCCAAGCTTTAATACCACCTTTCATATCAACAGTAGTAAATCCTGCTTTTTGTAGCTTTTGAGCTGCCATATTCGACCTTCCTCCAGAACGGCAATACAAGTAAACTGTTTTCTTTTTATTCAAAGATTCTTCGCAACGTTTCACGAAATCTTCCAAGTAGAAATCTATCAAAAAAGCGTTCTCTAATCTATTTTCAGCAAACTCTGCATCTGTTCTAACATCCAACAACTGAATTTTAGGATTGGCATCCAGATCTTGTTTAAAAAATTTGGCTGGTTTTATATCTTGAGCCATCAAACTTGTAGCAGTAAATAATATCGCTGCTACGGCGCATTTCAACTTTCTCATCGTTTATTTTTTAAAGTTTAATTCGTAAATATGTATCCATTCTTTTACCGTCATTCGTTTCATTAAATCGGCAATCAAATCGAAGGGAATATCGGTTATTCTTTTGAAACGAATACAACTTTTTCCCATATCCAGTTTGGATTTAGCATGTTTTGGATACTCCGTTACAAACCAATCCATTAAATCTGGATTGGCATAAATACCCATATGATACAAAGCCAAAAAGTTTTTTTGTGCACCAACACTTACAAAAGGTAAAGGAGTATTTGGAGTACAATGATACCCTGCTGGATAATCGTCTAATGACACTACAAAGGACGGAAAACCATATTGCATGCATGCAGTAAAACCTTTGGGTAAATTTGAAGCCACAGTGTTGTACAACTTCTTGTAAACATCCTGCCTATCACTTTCGAGAGCATGGATATACTCTTCTACTGATTGAGCTTCAATTTTCATACAGCAAAATACAATTTTGATAATTATATGGCAAAAAAAAGGCTGTAATTTCTTACAGCCTTTCATACTCTAAAGCGACTTAATTAATGGATATCGCTATAATAAACTCGTTCAAAACGATGTACATTTTTTCTGTTTTTTGTCCAATTCAACACTTTATGAGGAGCTGAACATCTTGAAGTAAATCGAAGTTGCCTTTTACCTTGACACTCGATAACCTTCACCTCAATTTGTTCACCAGAAGCAATAAACTTTACAGAACTCTTTGCCGTATAAACACGTTTATTCACATCGTACCGAACATTAAAAAAATTGGCTTTTTCTAATGCTGCGTCTATTCTTGGTGAAGGCCAATGCTCGCCAGAATTGATAGGCAAATGTATCGTATAGGTATTGGTTAGATATCTTCCATTTGAATAAAACAAGTTCGCTACTATAACCATTGATATGAACGTCAATAGTGCAAGTAAACCAGCATTATCCATTAAGATATCTTCCACTGTTTTTATTTTAATAAGGTTACCAAACCGTTATACACTAGCACTTGAGATGGATTGCTTTTAGGCGACACATGTATTAATACTGTATACATGTCACTTTTTGCATTTTCCCCCTTATATGTTCCATCCCAGCCAATGGCTAAATCAAATGTTTCGAAAACCAATTCGCCCCAACGGTTGAATATTTCCATATGAAAACTTTCTGGTACAATGCCGATGGTACTTGGTAAAAACACTTCATTGATATTATCCCCATCGGGTGTAAAAGTGTTCGGAATAAAGACTGCATCAACCGATTTCACCTTCACATCTTTACAAATCATATCTCTACAATTGTAATTGGTAATGGCTTCTAAACAAATGGTATGCATTGCATTTTCTTCAATTGGTAGTTGAATGAACGGTTGATAATCTGTTCCCAACACGGAATTGTCTAGAGTCCAATTAAAAATAGATGCCCCTGAAGACTTATTGTATGTCTGCACCAATGAATTGATGGTAGTCGGTTGTGAAGGTGAGATATCAAAATCAGCTATTGGATCTGGATGTATGTTGATGAATCTGTTTTTAGTTTCGGTATCTGAACAACCTTCTACACTGGTTACCTGCAACGAAACATCATACGAACCTAAGTCTGTATACACATTTTCTACGGTAGCACATGTGTTGTATGTAACTCCATTTCCTAAATCCCACAAACAAGAAGCAAGAGCATAATCGCTTTGAATTTGAGGCTCTATTGCCACTATAAATGGCGAACAAGAATCATTCAAGGCTGTTGTGAAGTCAACATTCGGATTGGTGATTACATTAATTTGAGCAATACCGCTTCCTGTACTATCACAAGAAGGATTGCTTGAGTCAGATATACGTACAATGCTATAAATACCAGTATCTAGTGGACTTATGTTATAGGCATTCACTCCTTCATTGAATATTTCGGTGAATGAATTTCCTGATTCATTGTCAATAAACTCAACCGTAAATGGACCTGTACCTGCAATATCAAAATAGATGTTAGCCGACTGACCAAAACACATCTTTTCAGTACCGTAAATTAGCGCCTCAGGTCTATCTAATACATCCAAAGCTGATTGAACATTTGTAATATCAGCTGTACAAGCATTTCCATTCTCATTTATCGTGTTATCCGAGATACTTACTCCAACTGCCGATTTATCCTTATCTGCTAAAAACGGAAATAAAGTTGAACCAACTCCGATGTTTTCAGTATAATTATTGCCTTCTGTATCGCTATAGTTCAATACGAAAGGCCCATTACCATTGGCGGTTACAATCAAATCAACGGGCATATTTTCACAAATTGGAGATTGACTCCAAGCCATATTTACAGTTGGCAACGCCTGAACCAACAATGTAGTTTGGTCTGATGGGTATGCAACACACCCTGCACTACTATTGTCGTAAACACTATCAATACTAAACGTATACGAACCTGCAGGCAATGTAACATTGGTTAGAATATTGCCCGAAGAACTAGCTCCTAAATAGCTATTTACTCCATCGTTTATGCTTGTACTTACCGTTCCTATTCCTGTTACCAATTGACCAATATCAACACTTTCTCCATCGCAAATAGTGTATTGATTTTTGACAAAAGAAGCTGTAGGTAATGACAATACAGTAACTGAAACTGTAGAGTTACCCGTGTTAGAACAAGTTGTTCCTGAGCCATCAGTAATATTACCAATACTATAAGTATGGCTACCTACTGGCAAAGGGCCTAGATTCAAATTACCACCAGAAACACTATTGATGGTTACTGTTTGAACAACCGTATTACTTGCATCTAAAACTTCTGCATTGATCGGATATACACCATTACCACTGTAGTGTACAAACACATCCTCACCGTCACAATACTCTGGATCAACCAAAGAAAGTGTAGCTACTGGTTTTGGGTTCATTTGAATGGTTATTGTATTTCCCGTTCCTGCACAAGATGCTGGAGAATCGTCTTCAACCTTTGTAATGGTAATGGTATTGGTTCCCAAATTCGGATTAAACAACACTGTATTGCTACCGCCATTTCCAACGCTAGTTGTTTTTTGTGTTCCGTTTTCCATATACGTAATAACAAAACTAGATCCTGATCCTTGGGTATGTCTAAACACCAAACTCACTGCACCATCACCTTCACACATTTGATAAGGTCCTACTACAGGGTTTCCTGATTGATCTAACGCTTCTACAGTAGCTCTTGGTCCTGGATTGATCGTAACATTATATGTACCACTACCCCCATTGTTTTGGCAACCAAACGCTTGATCTGTTACCGCAATCATATTGAACGAGTAAGTACCAGGAGCCAAACTTGCTCCCATAGAAATTTGCGAAACACCTTTAGCAACAGAATGATTGGTAATGTTTCCATTTCCATCGTCCAAAACAATATCAAATGGACCAATACCAAAAGTAGAAATAGGAATATCCAAACTCGTTCCTTCACAAATAGTAACAGTACCCGTAGTTATATTGGCTGTAGGGTTAGGGTACAATGTATACAAACCACTTACTTGCCCAGGGCAGATGCTATTGCTATTGTCGGTAACCGATTGTAAACTATAATCAATAGCCGTTTCGTCCGTTAAAAATGTAGGTACATATTCTATCCCCGGTTTACTAATTCCTGAAATGGTTTCTGTACCATGACCTGAAATTGACATTACAACATCAAATAAAGTTCCGTCACCATCTACCGAAATAAAGAATTTTGGATCATCGCCAGCACATTGATCGCCAATATTGGTAATACTTGCTGTTGGCGCTGTATTGACGTCAATGCTGAATACATCTGTTAACGCATAACTACAACCATTGGCATTCAATAATGTATTGAAACGATAGGATACATCAGCAGAAGGATTCAATACTATCGTGGTATCTGTAGTATATACAACCCATGTTTTTGGATATCCATTTTCTCTATATTTTATGGTATAAGGGCTTTTTCCTCCTGTGAAATTCAACGTAAGATTAGCTACATCGCCTGGACACAACACTGTTTTATCTAACGAAGCATTTAAACTAGTCCCCTCAAAAAACTGAACTGGAGTACCCAATGAAACTTGGAAACAATCGTCCAAGACATCAGGATAGCCATTCAAGTCGTTTCCAACAACTGCACTGATGTAATAAACCGTATCAAAGTGCATTGTCAGAGGATCGAATTCGAAAGTAGGTGTTGCACCAGAATCAATAGGATCTACCAATACATTTGATGCTCCTCGGTGTAAATAAAACATTTGAACATCATTGCTATCGTTCACAAAAGTCCCATACAATGGTGCTGTTGCTGTAGTTGCATCGCATATTTTCAATGGAGTAGTATTGGTCGATTGACCTTGTGTAGTACAGTCGCAAGATTTATCTACTTCAACAGAATTGCCTCCACATGTTCCTCCATCGCTAACGGTAAACGTTATTACAGAACCACTTGGAATAGGATCGGATGTAAAACTACTTCCTGTAACCGTACCAGGTTGATTAACACTGTAATTGCCTGCATCGCCATTAACGATATCGAAACTAACCGTAAACGTAGATCGATCGGGACTACAAAGTGTGGTAAGATTGATAATACTTGGAGCTTCTAAAACATCTAAAGTTAATTGCGATGTACTTTCATCGCATCCGTTATTTGCTGGAATAGTATAATTAAAAGTATACGTTCCTTGTGCAATTCCTACAGCATCAAATCTACCTGTAGCCGAATTTAAATCTCCACCGCTATCCGAATTCTCTGACCAAACACCACCTGTCGTAAATGGTTCTTCTAAGAAAGCATTTAAGTTAACAACATCATTGCTACAAATGGTCGCAGTTCCACCATTACCGGCACTTGGTTGTTCTAAAATGGTTATTTCTAATTGACTTGATTGTGGATCACATGGTGTTGGAGAGTTGATGTTGTATTGATAGACATAAACACCCGGAGCCATTGTAGTAGTATTTACTCTATCTATATTTAAGGTTGACGTACCATTTAATTCTGTCCAAACTCCAGTCGTTTCTGGATTCCCTTCTAATACATCGATCAGAACAACATCGCCAAACACCTGGCAATAAGTCAACTGTGTATCTTCACCCGGATTTGCTGGTTTGTTCACTAATATTTCAACCGTAGTTTGCTTTTGAATACAGCCTTGAGCATTCAACGTATAAGTAAAGTGATATGTTCGAGGCAAAGTACTTTCATTCAAACGCGCTGTATTAAAATATTTGCTTGATTCAAGAGCTCTAGAGTTATCGTCGTCTGACCATACACCACCTGCATCGTATCCAGAAAGCGCATCGTATAAATCAAAAACGGTTTCATAACATATAGTAGCAGGAACAGCTGTTCCACTATTTGGTTCGTTCAATACAGAAACTGTAACAATTGCTGTCTGTGCAGCACAAGTTCCGGAAGCAGGTACTTCGTATTCGAATCGGTATGTATTTCCACCTAAACCTGATGGATCAAATTGATCTGGAGCTACATATCCAGATGAGCCATCTAGATTAGTCCAAGTACCAGTAGATTCAGGATTACCTCCTAACTGAGAAAACAGATCCATCAATCCACCGTCTTCGCAAATACTGGTTTCTTTATCGGTACCAGCGTTTGGTAATTTATCGACTACTATAGTCACTGTAGATGATACAGATGCACAAGTACTACCTGCAGGTGTTGTATAAGTAAAACGGTAAACACCACTTTGATTTGGACTAAATACGGTTCCGGTTAATTGACCCGATGCATTGTCATCAGACCATGTACCACCAGGAGTATTTCCAGCAAGTAGCGTCGTCAAATCAACACTGCCATCTTCGCATATAGTTGCATTGCTTGGAGTTCCCGCATTTGGAGACTCTTCTATGGTAACTGTAACTTTCGCAACATCAGCTGGACATAAACCCGAAGTACTCGACACAGTGTATTCAAAATTATAATCACCTGCCGTAGCACCATTAGGATTGAATGACCCTGTTGCATTAAAAGCAGGAGCGCCATCTAAGTTGGTCCAAACTCCACCAGCATCTGGTGTGCCGCCTAAAATGGAATTTAAATCTACATTTTGACTAATGTTACATACTGTAAGAGCTCCATCTTCGCCAGCATATGGCATAGGTTCTACAACTATTGTAACTATTGATTTTGACTCAGGGCAAGTACCTATTGCGGCCAAAGTGTATGTGAAATGAAATGTTCCATCCGATAGTGGATTGAAATTCGAACCAGCTAAATTGCCCGAACCATCATCGTCAGACCAAGTTCCACCAGCATCGGGCGTTCCACCTAATAGAGTAAACAAATCAATGGATCCAGAATTGATGCACACAGCGTCGTTGCCATCCGCACCAGCATCTTGTGGTTCTACAACAGTTACCGTGGTACTTACCGTAAACGGATTTGAGCAAACCCCATTATCAACGGCAACATCGTAAACACCAGAGAAAGCTACAGTTGCACCTGCTCTAGTAGCATCTTTCGTATTGGCTGTATATCCACCTGGTCCTGTCCATGAATATGTAGATCCCGTTCCCGCATCGGTTACAGTCAACTCAATATCTTCCCCTACACAATATGGGCCAGTATTAGATGCAGTAAATGCACCTGGATCGAAAATAGTAATCTCGATAAAAGCGGTATCGCTAGCGCAATCAGCTCCAACTTCTTTTATTATCAATCCATACGTTCCTGCTTCGGCAGCCGTTACCGCAGTTCTTGTTGCCGTAATAGTACCATTTCCTGTTTGTGTATTGGTCCAAGCACTTTCTAAATGCATAAACGTAAACTCAAAGTCAGGATCCAAAAAACCTCCAGGCACATCGCTTGTAAAGATTAAATCTTCACCAGGGCAAAGGGTTAGTTTATTGGCTGAAAAATTAGGCGCTGCTGGCAATGTGTTTTGCACCACCGTAATATTCGTTGGATTTAAACTTTTACAACCGGTTGTTGGATCTTCAAGTTCAAGAGAATACTGACCATTCATGCCAGGGGCTGGATCGTTTCTTGTCGGATTTTGTGCATTACTAGTAAAACCTGTAGGCCCTGTCCAAGAATAAATATAGCCTGGCAATGAAGATGTAAGCAACAAATCTTCCCCATCGCATAATGGAGAATTGCTACCTAATGTGGGTGTCGGAGGTGCAGGATTAACAACAACATCAACAGTACCAGCCAAACTAGGACAACCTGCTGAAGAAGATACAACCACAGAATAAGTTCCATTCATCGCAGGTGTTGCTCCACCTCTAGTTGGGTTTTTAACCGTTGCCGTATATCCACCAGGTCCCGTCCAAGCATAACTTGCTCCGGCAGGCAATGCCGTTGTTCCAAATAATAAATTCAAAGCATCGCCTTCACAAAGTCCAACATTATAAGAAGGAATAGGTGTTTCAGGAGCATCTTGAACTGTTACAATAACATTGTCGCTTGCATAACACGCATCAGGCGCGCCATCAGTTTTGGCTTTTAGTGTATACGTTGTGGTTTGAGTTGGAGAAACCTCGGGGTCTCTTGCTGAAGAATTTGGATTGAATGAATTGTCAACAGGACTAGATTCCCAAAGCCATGTCATAGTAGGGTTGTAGGGTTCGCAAAATTCAAATCGTAATTGTGGACGATATTCAGATTCATAGGATACATTATATCTACACGCCGAAATACTTGGAGAAATGGTATTGTAGCCTAACACCATATCCACATTATTCCATGTATCATTAGCTCTTAGAACTATTGTTGTTTCATTATCGTTTGAATCGTCGGGATTTTTAAAGCAAAATTCAACAACGATATTATTATTGCCATCCCATTCAAATGCCTTATCTAAATTGAACATAAACCAACCAGTTTGAAAATCTACCCTATTGGCAGAATAAACTGTATTAGCAGCAGGTATGTTGATCCATTCATCATTATCACAACACTCAAAATTCGCTCTATTTGTACAACTTATTTTGATGCTAAAATTTTTAGCATAACTAACATCCCAACTAGAACTTAATGAAATTGATTCTATAAAAAATCCAAGACTGGTAATTTTCCCTGGTTTTAATCCTCTATTGATTAATTCTGCTTTTGTGTATAATATCTGATTCGATCCTGATTGGCCATCAAAAAGTTGACAAATAGAAACATCATCGTCATCTACAGGCCCACCAATATCCATTGTTACTGTATTAATACCTGTTTTACAAGACAAATTAGACGTAACACCACAAGATGTTGGAGGATTTTCAATACCATCAACATCACCATCTAATTTTACCTTTTCACCTGGGCAAATGGTTGTATTTTGATAAGCTGTAACGGCAGGCTTTCTAACATTAACAGTTACACTATTTGTACATACATCTGACCCATCGTTTTTAGCATAGGTTACATTATATGTTGTTGTTGAAGTTGGAGTTACATCAGGCGTATAAGAATCACCACTTGGCCCCTGTGCGTCATGCCCCCAATCATAAGTATATGAAGGAGATGGTTTTGTTATGGTAACATTATCAATTCCCCAGTGATCTTCATTGGCACTAGAAGACGTTTTTTGAATCCAACGGAATCGAATGTTTGGACCAAAATCAGCAGGGTTTAAAGTTCTACAATAATTTGTCCAAGTTGTCATTGTTGCATTACAACCTCCTAAAGGATCCCAATACCCCAATGGCAACCATGTTGCACCACCATTTTTTGAGAACTCTAAGTGAACACCTTCCGTTGGACCATCTGGCCCCTCACATTCGCATGCTCCTATCGTTGGGCAACCACTACCGCAGTTGTCTTCCGGCGCATATTTCATATCAAAACATATGGTTCCACCTTGACTCAAATCAAAATCTATCGATGTAAGAGTTCTTGGCGCAACCGAACCATTTCCCATCCACAAATAGGTATCACCAGCAGTGCCATCTGGACCAGGTCCACAAGGATTGCTACAAGTTGCAGCAGACGTTGCCTGCCAACCTGCCCCGGGACAATCGGAAAAAGGGTTTGAATAAACAACTGCCTCTTGATCACCAACAGCAGATAACGAAACCGTTTCTCCGCAAACTATATCTATGGAACTAGCATTTCCCGATACTGTACATTGAGCGTACAAAACATTTGATTGAAATAGCAGTGCCGCTAAAACCACACACAACGACACAAATACATTATTTCTCATAAACAACTTTATATAATATTTTATTTGTTTCAACAATACTTTCTATTCATCTGAATTGATTAACAACTCATCCGATTTTTAGGTTTTTACCGCTTAAAAAATCAACTTTTATAAACAATAAATAGAAATAAACCCACTAATTCATTAGGTTTAAGACGCGCATACAATTTGCCTCCCTAAAATACTACTAACTAAGATGCAATCAACACTAAAAGGTTGCTTTGTCAGACAAGAAAGAATGTAGTCAACCAAACCAAACTCATAAACACTAAACACACAAACTACTCAGCAACAGTAAGTTAACACCAATTACAAAGACTTAGGAATACTATAATCATTTCAACAAACACCCACCCAGCATTAAACTTAATATCTACAATATTATATTTTACCTATACCGCCAATTACCAAACATAAATTTAACACCTCTACACATCCGAACGCTAAGGGTTAAATAGTTGATTACGATACCAAAAAACCGACTTATAGAATCAGTAACACATAAACTAACCAACACCAAACAAACTATCCATATTGACAAACACAAACCAAATCACTCATGAAATCATAAAAATCTTAACTAAATACAATCTCTATTACAGAAGCAAACGAAAAAGTTGTCACGAAGGAACCCAACTCAACGAATTACATTCATCGCACCCTAACAAATACTACAAAAACCTTTTAAACACAAAAAAAATCATCAAACACTACAAAAACTCAAAACTATATTCCGTAAAATCCTACATAACCAACAACTAACCGAAGAAATCACAACTTTTATAGGATCTCACAGCCCAATAAATAGTCAATCATTGATTATTTTCACAACATGCAGTCCCTTATTACAACCTTAAAACCCTTATTTATTGTCTTGCTTATCAGTCTGATAGCAAATAATTTAACCGCTCAAATTCAATTCCAAAACCCATCTTTCGAAGCCGGCGGAAGTCCTCCCACTGGCTGGCCGTTTTGCAATGGTAGTACTGACGTAGAACCTGGAGTTTTCACAAATACTGCCCCTTCTAACGGAACCAGATATCTAGGATTTTGGGACGGCGGCGCCTCAACCTACACAGGGATAACACCTGCTTTAGGCGAAGGCACCATGCAGAAGTTGGTTCAATTTGGACAAGACTGCCCTTTGGTTGTTGGTAAAACATACACTTTTCAAGTTGATGTAATTGCCGACCCAAACATAAAACCATTGCTAGGAAGTGTTTACGACCCCGGGGCCATTGCATTTATAGCTGGATTTGCACAATGCACTCCTTCTAAATTATTCTGGAGAAGCGACGCTGCATACGTTGTTCCTGCAGTTGGCAGAACCTGGAACAGATATACCATTACTTTCACAGCAGACAAAGCCTATTCTTGGGTTGGGTTTTACGCTATAAACAGAGGCGGCGGAGAACAAATATCAATCGACAACTTATCTACCATTACGAAAATTGACGGTACTGTAAGCTCGGTTAACGCAACATGTGCCGCTGGCGGCAGCATTAAATTCAATCCCGCAGCTGGTGCAACAGGTCCTTTCACTTTTAAATGGACACAAGGCGCTACTACTCTTCCTGAAACAGGAGACGAATTAACCAATTTAACCCCTGGCACATATACTTTAGAAGTAATTGACAATTCTGAAAGCTGCCCAGTACCTTCGTATTTTACAACAGTAATTACAGGAACTCTACCCATTACAGGTAACATCACATTAGACAAAAACACCTTGTGTGAAGGTGAAACAGCACAACTCGGCTTCAACAATACCGGCGCTGCAAGACCTTTGAATTACAAATGGACACCAGCAACCGGTTTAGGTACCCCTAATGCCGCCTCAACCTCTGCAGCTCCAACACAAAATACAACCTACACATTAACTGTTACCGACCCTAGCGACCCTAGTTGCGAATTGGTATTAGACACAACCATCAATTACATTGAAATAAACGCCGGTTTACCCAACACGGTTGATGCTTGTAATGATGACGGAACTCTAAACTTAGAAAATGAACTTGGAGGCACACCTGATGCTGGAGGAACTTGGACCAAACCAGACGGTTCTACCTTTAATGGTACTGTGGATTTTGCCTCAGATGTTTCTGGCGACTACACCTACACAGTTTCTCATGCCACTTGCCCTTCAGAAAGTGCAATTATAGATGTTACCATTACCAATCTAAAAGATGCAGGCGAAGATGGAGGAACAATTGTTTGCAACACCAATCAGTCTATCAATGTATTTGATTTATTAGGAGGAACTCCTGACACTGGTGGTGATTGGACCCCTGACCCGTTCAATGGTTTTAATGCTAGCACAGAAATTTTCAATCCAAACAATTACAAAGGCGGTAAATACGTGTTTGAATACACTTTCGCTGCTGACGGCGCATGCCCAGAAGTTTCTGCAGAAGTAGAAGTGGAAGTAGAAGAAGTACCCACTATAGATGTTGAAACAATTGAGCCTGTTTGCGAAGGCAATCAAGCTGAAATAATCTACACTACTTCTGCTGGAAAAGCACCTTTCACCATTCTAATCAAAGAAGATGGTAGCGATTTAACTTTCAATAGCCAAGCAAAGGACGGCAGCATATTCCTCACACCTAAAAAAGGCTCCAACTACGTTCTTACAACAGTTGTTTCTTCATCAACCAATGCTTGTCGATTAGACACCAACATAACACTCAATTTCTCATTTTTCACTGCTCCTGAAGTCTCTCTAGATTCTGCTTTTTGCGACGCAACCAATGTAACTTATCAAGTAGCGATGTCACTTGCAAATGGAGATCCTGTTTCTTACGAATTGAATGGCGACATCAATGTTAACAACAAAAACAAATATGTTTCAGACCCTATAAATTCTGGAAGTACTTATAGCTTCACCATCAAAGACGATAACGGATGTTTACCCGAAAGTACCATTTCGGGCGTTTTTAGCTGTGGTTGTGCAACCATCGTTGGTACTATAGCTTATACTGGCGACACCATTACTGTTTGCGAAACATCAAGCGCTACTATTGCTCACAATGGCGATGAATTCTTAGACCCTAATGATGCTTTGAGCTATGTTTTGCATGATAGCAAAGGATCTTCACTAGGCAATGTTTACGGACACAATGCCAATGGCGAATTTTTCTACGACGCTTCTGTTTTGAATTTTGATGAAGTGTATTACATATCTGCAGTAGCAGGTGATGCCAATGGTACCTTAGCCGACCTTACCAATCCGAATGGATGTATGGTAGTAAGCCCTGGACAACCTATTATTTTCAGAAAAAACCCAGACATTACGTTTACCGATATCAACACAAATGTTTGCCCGAGCGAAAATTCAATTTGGGAAATAACAACTACATCAGGTCGACTTCCTATTCAACTAACCGATGATGCTGGAACTAATTATGACATCACTACATCACCAGAAACTATTTCGCAAACCATCTATCAAGATACCAGCATCAATTTAACTACTGTGGTAGATGCCTATGGATGCTCAACTACTTTCGCTCCGCAAAACGTTTTAACCGGTCACGTATTAGACTCCATATTCATCACCAACTACACATTCACTTGCAACGCCACCAACACTGGTTACGTAGCAGAATTTGACATCGTAGGTGGCGACGCGGCTTCGTACAACATCATCAATTCAAATATTACAGGCACACTCGATGGTTCTGGTCATTATGTTTCTGATGAATTAACCAATGGTTTTGTCATCAATCTTTCTGCCGAAGATGGTAATGCTTGTAACACACCAACATTAGTAGAAACAGGACTTTGCCCATGCTCAACTGTATCAGGTGAAATGGACTACCCGTCAAACAATACGCCTTTAGAATTCTGTATTGAGAACGTGGCTACAGTAAACTTCAGAGATAACAACAACGACGGAACAATTGATGGCTACCAACCAGACGGAAACGACATTCAATCGTACATTTTATTGCAAAATCTTGCTGATACGGCAGTCGTTCCCTACCCTAATTTCATTGCACTAAATTCTTCTCCATCGTTTGCATTCGATGCAAGCAAAATGAGCACCAACACCATTTACTACATTGTTCCTGTAGCTGGTGATGATGATGGAAGTGGTTTGGTAGATTTTAACAACGGCTGTAGAGATTATGCTGACGGTACACCAATCATTTTCAATAAACCTGCAGAAATATCCATTTCAGTACCTGCAGAAGTTTGTTTAGGCGACAACATTACGGTTACAGCAATCGTTACTTCAACTTCACAATTAACTTTTACTTTAACAGCAAGCAATGGCTACAACCAAGCACACACTCTTGCTCCTGGAAGTCACCAAATAGACATTCCAAATTCAACAAACGGCACCATAACTGTTGACATAAACACATCAGATCCTTTCGAAGATTCAACAACGCCAACAGCTTGCAATGCCATTCTATTAAGTGCTCCACAGAACATCAATGTTATCGATCTACCTACAGCAGCATTCACGGCAAATCTTAACAACACCATTTGTTTGGGTGAAAGCATCAGTGCTGATGTACTCCTATCCGGTAACGGAACTTTTGATGTAGTAAACAACACAGGTGCTAACTTCAGTTTTACAGGAAGTAATTCAACATTTGCCGATGCCTATACTTTTGCTCCAACCGATAGTACATCGTACACTTTAACATCGGTACAAACTACTTCTTCTGCCGGCATGGTTTGCGTAGGAACAATTGACCCTACTCCTTTTGTAGTCAATGTAAATGCTATTGATGCCCATGACCTAGCTTTTGGTAACGGACCTATTTGTGCAGACAACAGTTCGATATTATCACTCAATGTTTATGGCGACAATCCTGAATTTGAAATCCATTTCACCAGCTCAAGTAATGGTTATGGAACTACCAACAGCTCTGGCAGTACTTTCTCAACTACATTCAACAACATGCAACTATCTGAAACCTTTGTTTTGGATTCGATTTTCGATAACACCATTTCTGACGCAACAAATAAAGCTTGCGCCTACTATCCGAACGAGTCTGTGACTCAAGTAGTCAATGCACTTCCTACGGGTGTAATTAGTTTAAGTGGAGATGATGTATTGTGCGTAGGAGAAAGTTCTAGCTACGAATTAACTCTTACAGGAACTCCCGATTTCACTGTCAATGTAATAGATGGTAATGGCAATAATGCTGTTATAAACACATCGTCATTCATCTATACAGAAAGTGTAACACCAAGCCAAAATAGCAGCTTTACCATTACTTCAATTACCGATGGAAATGGATGCGTTGCCAAAAACATTTCAGGCTCGGCAGATATAGAAATTAAAAGTCTTCCTGTAATCGATATCATCCCTTCACAAAGAGATACCTGCGTAGCATTGCATGTAGATTTCCAAAACAACACACCTCAGGAATTTTTAGGAACATGTCTTTGGGATTTCGGTGACGGTACAATAAGTTCAGATTGCGGCAACCAATTTCACACTTATAACTATAGCGGAACCTATAATGTAACGGTATCGGTAACGAGCAACGAGAATTGCAACGCAACTACCGATCTAGGATATTTCTATGCACGAGAAAACCCTATCGCACTATTCGATGTTACACCAATCAATCCAAACGCTTTCTTTTCGGAAGTACAATTGAGCTTACGTACAGACATACCATCGAATGCAACTTGGACTATAGCCGATACTATTATAACAACTGGAAAAAATGTATTGCAAAGCACAAAAAACTTGCCAATACAAACCGAAATTCCAGTCAAATTATTTGTTGAGACCATTCATGGTTGCACTGACAGTTCAGAAAGTGTTTTCATAATAGAAGATGTAACAACTGTATACGTTCCGTCTGCATTTACACCAAACAATGACGGCATCAACGATATGTTCGGTCCAGTACTAACAGGTATCATTTTAGACGATTTTCACTTCACTGTTTTCAACCGTTGGGGACAAATGGTTTTTGAGACTGACAATCCTAAAGAATTTTGGGACGGAACATACAGAAACGAAGAAGCTAAACCTGACACATATACATGGCAACTTACTTACCGTTCTAACAATAAAATAAGAAAAGGGAGAGAATCGGGCACTATCACCTTGGTTCGATAAGAAAAAAAAATAGGGTTAAACAAGCCACTATTGGCCAAAATGTGCGTTTATTTAAAGGTTAAGTAATTATTACATTTGCTTTACCCTTACATGCGTCTAACCTTATGACTATTTCATATACACATATTGAATCTTCTTTAAAATCTATTATTAAAAGGCCATTTACCATTGTGACTGGCCTTATGTTTGTGAGCATAGGTCTTTTTGGACAAACACCTTATCCAGGTTGTCCAAACGTTAGCCAAACTCCCGACGACCCTACGTTGGCTTTAAGCAACGACACACTATACTTACATTGCAATCAAACGTGTGCTGATCTTGAAGCCACTTTCCTATCTACAGGTCTAACAGACACTTACAAAGTAGAGTCTATTCCATACGCACCACCTTTCCCTTCAACAGGTGGAACACCTTTATTGATTGGACTTGATGACCGATTTGGCGACATCTTGGATATACCTTTTGATTTTTGTTTTTATGGAACCTCATACAATCAATTGGTTGTAGGCGCAAATGGTATGATAACATTCGATTTATCAAAAGATGCGGCATCGAATTGTTATGTAATCGACAACCCTATTCCCAATGCTACAAATGCTAACAATTGTGTAGGATTAACTGCTGCTGGGAATGGCAATATGCTATGGAACTCTATATATGGACCTTTTTTGGATTTAGATCCATCTGTAAACAATCCTAAGCCTAATATCAATTATACCATTCTAGGCTCTGCTCCTTGCCGAACATTTGTATTGAACTTCACTGATGTAGCACAATTTAGTTGCAATAATTTAAGATCTACACAACAGATAGTTTTGTATGAAACAACCAGTGTAATTGAGATCTACATCAACAAAAGGGAAGTATGCACTGGATGGAATGACGGTAAAGCAGTTATTGGAATTCAAAACGCCAATGGTACTAAAGCAACGACACCTCCAGGTAGAAATACTGGAGCATGGACTGCTAACAATGAAGGCTGGAGATTCACTCCTGATGGAGCGCCAAATTATACGTTAAAATGGTACGATGAACACGACAATGTAATTAGTACCAATGCGAATGTTCAAGTTTGTGTTCCCGACCCAACGGTTTCTTCAAAGTACAAAGTAGAGGTAGAATACACCATTTGTGATGGCTCAAAAATATTGGTAGAAGATTACATCAATTTAGTCGCTCGAGAAGAATTAACGGCTGATTTCGAAACCAAGAGTTCTAGATGTTTCGAAGAATGCGACGGAAGCGCCAAAATAAACGTGTTGACGGGTGACGGACCATTTACTTACACTTGGCCCAATGGCGTAGTAAACAACACCAATTTTGTAGACACCTTGTGCAAAGGCAATTACAACATAAAAGTACAAGACATATACGGTTGCGAAGAAACTTTCAACTTTAGCGTTGACGAGCCTTCCGAATTAAAATCCACTTCGGATATGACCGTTGTATCTTGTAATGGTTTAAAAGACGGAACCGGTGAAGTAGATATCACTGGTGGTACACCTCCCTACTCTGTAAATTGGTCCAATACCGACGTTGGCACTTTAATGATAGATGGTGCTGGGATGTATTATGCAACCATTACCGACGATAGTCTTTGTGTGCATGTCGATTCAGTTCTAATTACCGAACCTGAAGTTTTATTGTTCGATACCAACATTACACCACTAACCTGTCCAGCAGAACAAGACGGTGTAATTGAATTTTTACCAACCGGTGGAAATCCTCCATATCAATACAGTATAGATGATGGCACGACCTATTCAGGCTCCCCAATTTTCAACAACCTAGCATCCAATACTTATCAGTTAAGAGTAAAAGACGACAAAGACTGTGAATATGCTTTTGATGTTTTTGTTCCACAGGGCATCATTTCTTTACAAGGCCCTAACGACACTACTATCTGTGAAGGCAGCGATGTTTCTTTCACGGCTACAGGTGAATACTCCACACTTTCGTGGGATGGCGGTATAGAAAACGGTGTAAATTTTACGCCTGATTTTGTTGGTACAAGAACATATACCGTTACCGTTCAAAACGAAGGTGGATGCGAATTAGAAGACAAAGTAAACCTTACAGTAGAACCTGTTTACGACCCAACCATTACTTCTGCTGGGCCTTTCTGTACTATTGCCGCTGATTTCCAATTAGAAGCTGAAGATCCAAACGGAACTTGGAGCGGAACAGGAGTTGATGCAAATGGATTATTTTCTCCCGGAGCCGCAGGGCAAGGAACCCATACTATAACTTACAGTTTTGGAGGCTTCTGTCCTCGAACACACAGCATCAACATTGGTGTAAACAATAGTTTTGATGCTGCCATCGATCCCGTTGGCGATGTTTGTGAACTTGATGCTCCATTTAAATTGACCGGTGTTACACCTGGAGGACTTTGGTATGGACCAGGAATTGTGGATGTTACCGATAGTCTAAAATCGGATTTTGACCCCGCTATGGCTGGACCTGGAACGCACAAAATATACCATTTCATTGATGGTGATTGTGGAGAGCTAGACAGTACTGAAATTACTGTAATTCAAGCCGAACGAGCACAAATTGATGCCATCCCTGAATTTTGCCCTACTGGCAATATCGCTACACTTACAGCTACTCCAGCAGGGGGTACATGGAGTGGGACAGGCATAGATGCAGCTGGAAACTTCGACCCAAATATTTCCGGTTCAGGTACTTTTCCTGTTACCTATACTCCCGCATCGGCTTGCCGTGTTACAGACACCAAAAATGTTACGGTTGTAAGTCAAATTACGGCTACCGGCGATACGGATCATCTTGATTGTTATGGCGATAGCGATGGTTATTTAAAAGTTACTGCAAATGGCGGGAAATTGCCATACACATACACCTGGACAGGCGGTTCAGCATCCATTACTGATGAAGCTACCAATCTTATTGTAGGCGCTTACACAACAACCATAACAGACGATTTAGGTTGTTCGGTTACAGTAAATAGCACTGTTACCGAACCTACTCAACTGGTAATCAATTCACCTGCAGTGGTAGTTGATGCTTCTTGTGGTGGGTATTCAGATGGATCTGTAGTTTTCGATCCTAAAGGAGGAACTCAAATGAGTTACTATGGACATAGTTTGTTTCCTAATGCAGGTACATTCAATGGATCTGATGGGTTTGACAATCTTCCTGCGGGTAATTATACAGTAACCATTACAGATTCAAAAGGTTGCCCTGTTACAGAATCGTTTATAGTAGATCAACCAACGCCAATATATTTAACAGCTTCGCATGTGGATGAGTATTGCGGATTAAGCGATGGATCAATCACCGTTTCTAGTGTTAGCGGCGGAGTTTCAGCAAGTGGAAACTACACTTATTCATGGGCACACGGACCAACGACTAAAGATTTAAGCAACTTGGCAAATGGCAGCTACACGTTGACCATTACCGATGACAATAGCTGTACAAAAGACACAACCATTACGCTACTCAATGGAGGTGGACCAACTTTAAATTTAGATCACATACCTACAACTTGCTTTGGAGGTTCTGACGGAAAAGCATTTGTATCAAGCATTACAGGTGGTTCTGGAACATCGTATACTTACAATTGGAACACAGGAAGCGTTACTGATACAGCTTTCAATGCATCTATCGGAACATATACTGTAACCGTTACAGATAATAACAACTGTTCAGTTACAGGTAACGTAACAGTAACCCAACCAACAGAGGTAACCATTGCTCCTGTTCGCGACTCTATAATGTGCGACGGACAAACTTTTATAACAACTTTAAGCGCAGCTAACGGGAACGGGTTCCCTTATACATTTACTGCAGATGCGGGGACTATTTCAGGCGATGATTTTAGCATCGGCACTCCTGGTACGTATACTGTTTTCGCTACCGATTACAAAGGATGTATTTCACAAAACACCAGTTTTGATGTTAGTTATCTTGCTCCTTTAAGTGTTAGTGTAAATCCTATCAATCCAGCTTGTCCTGGCGACGTTGTTACTTTAACAGCTGTAGGAAGTGGTGGAAATGGCAACTATACATTCGATTGGAACTCTGGTGCGTTTAGTGGCCAATCAATCTCATATACAACTAGAACCGATGGGGCTGCAGAAACAATTACCGTAACTATGGATGACGGCTGTAGTACTCCTACTTCAACTACATACACTATTACTTTCAATAACATACCATTGTTACAACCAACGTTTAATCCGAATGAAGGATGCGAACCATTGACAGTTTCTTTTGGACTTAACCAAGACAACTACAGTTCTATTCTTTGGTATTTAGGAGATGGCAACACTATGAGCAACACTTATGGCTTCGACCACACCTACACCATACCTGGCAATTATACGGTGAGCATAGACGCTGTAACTGCTGAAGGCTGTAACTTAAGCGATACATGGGTTGATACTATCAAAGTAAATCCTTTGCCTTATGGAGAAATTAGCCAAAATCCATCGCGTATTACTGTAATCAACAACATTGGAAACTACAATGTGCAAGGCAATGGAACCATAGCTAATATAGAATGGACAGTTTCATTTGGTGATTCCGTAATATTTAGAGACACTATTTTGCGTTTAGAAGTTGAGTACCCTGAGCTTCCTGGTATTTATACCATCGACGCCCACCTTATTACAGACAAAGGGTGTACTGCTGATATTTCTTATATGACAGAAGTATTTACTGAACAGAAAATATATGTCCCTACAGCCTTCACGCCTAACGGTGATGGAGTAAACGAGTTTTTCCAAATAAGCACCTTCAATGTTCCAATAAGCGAATTTGAAATTCAGATTTTTGACCGTTGGGGTGAAATGATTTTCGAATCGGATCAACTTGATTTTAAATGGGATGGTACATACCGAAACATTTTGTCACATACTGGGCAATATGTATGGAAAATACGATACAACGATGGAATACCTAAAAAGGTTGAACTTACGGGTAGAGTGAATCTATTGAGATAACATCAAAAAAAGCTTCGGACAACACCGAGGCTTTTTTTATGCCTAAATTTCACCTATGGGCAAAACAGCTTTGGTAATTGGGGCAACAGGGTTAACAGGCACTGCATTGGTTGAACTTCTAATAGCAGATACTGACTTTGAAAGTGTAAAAATTTTCGGCAGAAAAAGTACTAACCTCATCCACCCCAAAATTACAGAATACATTGTCGATTTATTCAACCCGCTTTCATTCGAAAATGACTTTACGGGCGATGTTGCCTTTTGCTGCATAGGTACTACAGCTAAGAAAACTCCAGACAAAGATTTATACCGTCAAATAGATTTTGGAATTCCTGTTACAACAGCTCAACTGTGCAAGAAAAACAACATACCACAGCTTCTGATAATATCGGCTTTAGGAGCGAATAAAGAAAGCTCCGTTTTTTACAATCGAACAAAAGGTGAAATGGAAGAAGCCGTACTATCTCAAGCATTAGAAAAACTCAATTTACTTCAACCTTCACTCATAGTTGGTAACAGAAATGAGTTTCGTTTGGGTGAAAAAATAGCGTCTGTTGTAATGTCGTTTGGGAAGTTATTCATGCTAGGGGCACTAAAAAAATACCAACCCATTCAAGCCATTCAAATTGCACGTGCCATGGTGTATTTATCCAAACACCCTTTTGTTACAACACGCATAGAATCTGATGAGATAAAGAAACTCTCTGATGCTTACAACTAAATAAAGTCAGGTATACTTGAATTTAAATACCGAGTGCTTGCTTCAATTTTAAGTGCCCGCTCCTACTAATTTGTACGGCCTCATCGTTTTTCAAAACCGCTCGATAACTATCTTTTGTAAGCTGTTCTATTTTTAATAAAAAAGACACATTGATCATAAACGATCGGTGCACTCGAACAAATTTATTGATGGGCAAACTATCTTCGAATTTTGAAAGAGTGTGCTTCTTTAGGAAACAATCTTTTACCGTGTGAATTTTCACATAATCGTCGTAAGCTTCGAGGTAAACAACATCTTGAATGGGAATAATTTTAATGTCCTGTCCGTCTTTTACAACTATTCTATTGCTTCTCTCTTCTTTCTGATAATGCGCTACACTTTGCTCAATTTTAGTTCCATCTTGCTGAGGCACATTCGCCATAGCTTTAGCAAAACGTTCTTTAGAAAATGGCTTAAGCAAATAATCTACCGCTTGATGCTCAAACGCTTTAATAGCAAATTGATCAAAAGCTGTTGCGAAAATTACTTTTGGTTTGTTTTCTAAAATTTCAAGCAGCTCGAAACCATTTACTTTAGGCATTTGAATATCCAAAAACACTAAGTCAGGCTGATGTTCTTGAATGGCTTTAATGGCTTCAAATCCATTCAAACAAGTAGCCAAAACCTCAACATCGTAATCTTTTAAATATTCCTCAACTACAGATATAGCCAAAGGTTCGTCATCAACAATAATTACTTTCATGATTTAGGTATTTTTATTTCTACCACGTACTCTTGCTCTGTCCCACTTTGATGAAACAAATCGGTTCTGCCATAAAGTAAATACAAATTCCTCTTTATTGATTTATGCCCAAAACCAGTTCCGCTTAAGCCTTGTGCTGTATTGAAATCGAATGGATTTCGCACATTGATACAAACAAACCCTTCGGAAAGACTGCATTCAACTTGAATTAGAACATCTTCGGTAGTATCGTACAATCCATATTTTACAGCATTCTCTACCAAAGGCTGAAGAATAAGCGCTGGAACAGGATGCGATTTAAGCGCTTCGTCACAGACAATTTCAGTTTGCAAACGGTGCCCAAATCGCACTTTTTCAATTTCCAAATAAAGCGATATCTGATGCAGTTCTTCTTCCAAACTATGGCTTCTGTTTTCTTTAGTTACTATCGATCCTCGCAAAAATTCAGACAATTGCAAAACCATCTCTCTTGCCTTCTCAGGTTTCACTCCTATCAACGCACTTACCGAATTGAGTGTATTGAACAAAAAATGAGGGTGCAATTGCTCTCTTAACGTTTTGAGTTCAGTTTGTTTCGACAATTCTAACACCTGTTTTTCGTGCAACTGAACACTTGCTTGATTTTTAAGAACCACACTCATCCAGCGCAAAAGCACAGAAAAACAAATGATTAAAACGGCAATTGCCCATCTAAGTATCCAACTGGCTTGACTGTAAAAAGTGGGTGCTTCTTGCTCTATATCCAATGCACTTAGTAGCCCTTGGCAGATGTATACCCAAACCAATGACAACACTATGGCAAAACCGAATAGTTGTGGCGTATTTTTTTGATTGGGCAGATAATATTTAAGGGGATATGCTACAATCAAAGTGAAAATGAGCAGCAATACATTGCTCAAAACAGAATCGGCTATTGCCAAATTAAAGTCCAACCCAAATGAGTGAAGCACCACACTTTGGATGCTCACCCATATTAGAAAACCTATAATTATGTAGATGCGTTGTTTCATCAAGTTGAGAAGGACAATATTAATGTGAAACTATTTCAATTCCGCCCATTAAAGTTGTTCCTTTCAAAATCAAGATTTTATCTGGATCTGCTGTTGTATTTATCAGACGCTTATCTTCAACGCCACCCATTACAGCCGTCACTTCAGATTTCACCAACCAGTTTGCTGGAATAATCAATTTACTTCCACCCATTACACAGGTAACGCTCAGTACGGCAGCTCCTTTTACATCAGCATTAAGGAAATTGATTTGACTTCCGCCTAAAAAACTAACAATGCTTCCGCCTTTAAAATCTTGACTTACAACATTCTTCTCAGAACCACCCATTACAGTCGTAACGTCTAAAAATTCAACTTCAGTTGCATCTTGAGCATCGTTGGCAGAACTAATATTGGAACCAAGTTTATGCTTGGGTTTGAATATCATTATTACACCCAAAGCAACAAGCACAGTTGGCCACAAAAAAGCATGCATGTTGGTCAATGGATAAAACTCATCCACAAAGAACACTCCACCTATTAAGATAGGAATCAACCAACCACCTAATTTAAAATTGTGCTTGTATCCATTTATAAGTCCAACACCAATTAGCAACAATCCCCAGCTAAAAATCCAGCTTGGAATCGGAACTCCGCCTTCTTTCAATGCCCAAATTGAACCCAATGTGATGAGTAAAATCCCAAACAACTTCTTGTTAGAATTTTGCTTTCTATAATGTTCGTTTACTATTTCTTCGTTTGTGTTTTTAGTTTCCATGATGGTATCGTTTTATAATGTTACAAAGCGAATTAAAGGCACTTCGATCTACTCTAGAAAAGAAAGTAGGTTAACCAACGAAGGGAGTAGGTGAATGACGAACAAATCGGTAAAGCCATCTTTCTTACCTATTCTCGCCTCAATCTTTGATCAAAATCTTAAGTAGTTTCGCACTGTTAATTGAAAACACATGATAACTAATAAAAGTAAATCCCAATCAACTTTCAGTATTGCAATTGCTATTTTTTCTTTCACGGCTTTGCTTTTAGTTTCATGCAAATCAGACAACACTTTGCCCGATCCTTTAAAAGCTGGATGGAATGGTTCTTCTGTATGCGAAGTAGTGGTTGACAACGACAAAGTAAGAACGCTGAAATGTACTTTTGCTCCAGGTGTTGGGCACGAAAGACATTACCACGCAGCACATTACGGATATACAATTGCGGGCAGCAAATTTAGAATGACAGATTCTACCGGCACAAGAGAAGTGGATGTACCTACAGGATATTCATTTTACAATGATAAAATTGAATGGCACGAAGTATTGAATATTGGCGACTGTACAGCCGTATTTTTAATCGTAGAACCTAAGTAAACACAACTTTACTTCTTATTTTTCTCTTCTATAAAACGCGAAAGATATTTGGTGCTTTGCATGCTGTGGTGCAATAACATAGAACCCACAAAGTTTTGTTTTCGTTGTTCTAGCATGTCTTTCTTAGCATTGACTATAATTTTCACTAGGGTTGCTGTATAATTTTCTGTCATGAAATTCGCTTTCAAAAGGCATTCGCTTTTTTCAGAACATTCTGTCCAGCGCATTTTGTTGGCATACAACTCATTTGCTTTTTCGGTAAAATCACTAAAGCTGTTAGATACATATCCAGGCCAATCCACCTCGTTTCCAATACCCTCCGCTCCTATTGATGTAGTAACACTCGGGCAAGCATATTGCATAGCTTCTACCAATTTGCCTTTCAGACCTGCTCCAAATCGTAAAGGCGCCAGCAACACTCTAGCATTTTCAAATACCTCTTTTACACTTTCAGCTTTTCCGTGTACCAAAAAACTTTCGTTTTTGTTGGTCAACTGTAGATGTTTCTGCTCGGCATAAGCTCCGTAAATATGAAGTTTGGCGCTCGGTTGCAATTTTCGTAACGTTGGCCAAATTTGTTTTTTTAAAACCAACACAGCATCAGCATTCGGTTTGTGCTTGAAGTTTCCAATAAAAACAAAGTCAGTTCGGGAATCAAACTCCGCACTATTGCTTGGCAAATTTTCTAGTATAAAAGGACAATAATGCAATTGACTGTTTGGTACATGAAACATATCTTGGAGCAATTGCATTTCAAAAGTAGAAATCATGAGTGTTAAGTCGGAGCGAAAAATTGCTGCAACTTCTCGCTTAGCCATATCGCTGTCCTTAATTATTTCTTGCCAATCAGATTCATTTTTCACAGCCTCTTCACGTGCATTACGCAAACAGTGTAAATCTTCGGTATTCAAAACACGTAATGCATTGGGGCAACATTCCGCGACACGCCAAGCATATTGCTCCTCGGTCATAAATCTATCAAACACCACAACATCGGGTTGTAAATCGCCTACAAATGCGTTGAACGTGGAGCTATTCAATGTTATGGCATGCGTTTTCACACCTACACTAGTAAGGTCTATTGCATTTTCAGAAAAACTAGCTCCACAAGCAAAATGCACATCCCAATCTTTGCCCTTAAACGCATTGATGAGCTGCAACATTCTAGAACCAGCAGCAGAAGATTTGGGCTCAACCCAAACAGAACCAATAATTAATATGCGCATAGAACACAAATTTGCGCAAAATAAACACACCTAAAAGTGGGAATTAGCGGAGGCCACTCCAATTAGGACTTTTAACTCAACATTTCAGGAAATCCTTCAGCAGGTGTACTAGACCAAATTATAATCAACAGCATAATTTTTAATAAATATGAATTTGAGTTGGGTGTAGAATGGTTGTTATTTGCTTTTAAACCACTAGGCTTATATTCGCAAAATAAAATTCCACAATGGCCATTTTCAACAACGACGCAGTAACCTTCGGAATCCTTGCAGCCCTTTTGGCTTTGGTTTTTTATACCTCCTCTATTAAAACCGGTTTTTGGAAAAAGTTTTACGGTATAGTCCCCGCTCTATTACTGTGTTATTTTCTGCCTGCCATTTTCAATTCTTTAGGCATTATTTCAGGCTCGGATTCGAAACTATACTTTGTAGCTAGCCGTTATTTACTTCCTTCAGCTTTAGTATTGCTGTGTTTGAGTATTGATATTCCTGCAATTAAACGATTAGGCCCAAAAGCCATCATTATGTTTTTTGCAGGCACATTGGGCATCATCATAGGCGGTCCTGTGGCATTGTATATCATTGGTTTGTTTTCTCCAGATATATTAATGGATAATGGTAGCGATAGCATATGGCGTGGACTATCCACTATAGCAGGCAGTTGGATAGGTGGAGGCGCTAATCAAACGGCTATGAAAGAAATATACGGGGCTAGTGAAGCTTTGTTTTCGGCCATGATTATAGTGGATGTTTTTGTTGCCAATTTATGGATGGCCTTTTTACTTTATGGCGCAGGCAAAAGCGATAAGCTCGATCAGAAATTAAAAGCCGATAATAGTGCCATAGTATCACTTAAAGAAAAGGTAGAAGCTTATTCGGCCAGCATCAGCACCAACCCTAATCTCACACAAATAATGATACTAATGGGTGTTGTATTCTTTGTCGTTGCAATTGCCCATGCTTTAGCCGATGTTATTTCGCCAGGGATATCGACTTACATTGAATCAATTTTAACTGCTAATCCTGATTCTGCAATCAAGTACATTACTTCATTGGGTAGTGGATTTTTTTGGTTGGTGGTGTTCTCTACCCTTGGCGGTATACTGCTTTCTATGACTAATGCTAGAAAAATGGAAGGGTATGGAGCTAGCAAATTTGGCTCCGTATTTATTTACATTCTGGTAGCTACCATTGGTATGAAAATGGATATTGGCGAACTCATCAGCAATTGGAAAGTTTTCAAATACCTCATTAGCATAGGTTTGGTATGGATGATTATTCACATACTGGTATTGCTTGGTGTTGCGAAACTCATCAAAGCACCATTCTTTTATGTTGCAGTAGGCAGTCAAGCCAATGTAGGCGGTGCAGCAAGCGCTCCTATAGTTGCTTCGGCATTTTCTCCTGCCTTGGCCCCAGTAGGAGTTTTGTTAGCCGTTTTGGGTTATGCTGCGGGTACTTTTGGTGCTATATTATGCACTACCCTTATGTTTGCCATTTCAGGTTAGCGAAAAAATATGATTCTAAACCAGAATCACTATCTTTTTGACACAACAACCTTCTGCATGGAAATTAATGGAATGTTTCATTGTATGTAGAAATATTCTTTTCTGCTATGAATTTATTTGTTACATCCCAACGTCGGTTTATATAAACCAAGATTAAATATTGCTCCTGCTTCAATTTCTAAAAGCATAAGGGGAATTAAAGATTTTGGAATTTTAATCTGACCACGGATCTGACCACTTTAAAAAACCATATCGTTATAAACGAAAAAAGCTCTTCATTTCTGAAGAGCTTTTTGCGGTCTGGACGGGACTCGAACCCGCGACCCCCTGCGTGACAGGCAGGTATTCTAACCAACTGAACTACCAAACCATCGGTACGATTCTGAAATCGTGGTGCAAACATACACTTATTTTTATTACGCGCAAGCTCACAGCATTATTTTTTTTTCCTCGCAGCAAAATAAGGACGTAAAACTTGACCAAAACCAAGTTGTACTGGGCAATCTACCCAATCGAATTTTTTTCCTAAAACTGCACTTTTTAAACGCGTTGTATTTTTATTGAGCATTTCCTGTTCGGCTTCCGACCAATCGTCTCCATGTATTCTAACCTCATCACCACTTTCTAAATCTACTAGCTTGTAAAATTTAGACTCCAATTGCAATTTATCTTCGCTCTCGTGTCGGCAATTAAAACACAACAGTTCGTGTCCATAGTAACTCAGCATTTCTAAGGTTTGCTCCCATTCTGGCAATGCACTTTCTGGAATCAAGAAATCGGAGAATATGATGATCAGATTGCGTTTATGTTTCTCCTCAGCCATTTTTTGCAAGGCATGCAAAATATTGGTTCCGTCCGATACTTTATTAAATGCAATATCTCTAACCAATGAATCGAGATACTGAAAAATAAAGCCTTGATGTCTTTGGGTACTCCCTAATTGCGATTTGAATTGAATAGCATCCGAAAACGATAAAACTTCAAATGCGTCGCCTTGTGTCCGCAACACTTCTGTCAACGCCGCTGTAGCAAATGCCGCAAATTCAACTTTAGAGTAAGCTTTACCTGGAATGCGTTCAGGATAATTCATCGACCCTGAAACATCTAAAAAAATACGGGCTTTGAGATTGGTTTCTTCTTCGTATAACTTAGTGTAAAGTTTGTCTGTTTTGGCGTATAGTTTCCAATCGATATTCTTAACCGATTCGCCTGTATTGTATTGTCTATGTTCGCTAAACTCTACCGAAAAACCATTGTATGGACTTCGATGCAAGCCTGCCATATATCCAGCAACAATTTTCTTAGCCAATAAATCTATTCGTCCTAATTCTTCTAAATGTTCGCGCATAAAAAAAGCCCCTGCTTTAACAAGGGCTTCAAATTAATTCAATTAAGGCAATTAAGCCATGTGTGCGTCTAGTTTTTCTGTCAAACTAGCTTTTGGTACAGCTCCAACAGACTTATCTACTACTTCTCCATTTTTGATAAACAAGATAGTTGGGATACTTCTGATACCATATTTAGCTGAAATACCTGGGTTTTGATCAACGTTTACTTTTCCGATTACAGCTTTATCGCCATACTCATTGTGAATTTCGTCAACAACTGGTCCAACCATTCTACAAGGTCCACACCACTCAGCCCAAAAATCAACCAAAACTGGTTTATCAGATTTCAATACCAATTCCTCAAAGTTACTTTCTGTAAATTCTAATGCCATCTTAAATAATATTTATAGTGTAAAAGTATTGTGAAAGGAGCTTAACTGCAAATAGCTTTTACACATATCCATTAAAATATGTTTATAGTTCCTTATCGTAAGTATTTTCTTAGCCACCGAAAATTTGAATCATTAATCTTTTAATTAAGCTATCTTTAGACTATCAATTCCATTTCGATGAAAAATATACTATCCCTTATAGCATTAGGCATATCTACATGTGCATTTAGCCAAAGTTTCCAATACGACAAAGTAAAGGACCTTGACATCAAACAAATTGGCGAGAAATTTGATTCTGAAGCCATGCTTACTAAAGATGAAAAAAAGGCAGTAAACGCTTGTTTAACGCAAGATGGTTTTGAATTCACGAAAGACACTTATTACGCCTGCATCAAAAAAAGCATGAGTCCTATTCAAGCAAGAAAACTAATGGCGCTATACCCGATGAAAAATGATGAGCGTGATAATGCTAGCCCAGCTCCGATGAAAAAATCGGTTATGCCTGTGAAAGAAGACATTCACCCAAAGAAATAAGCAATTTGCGATTAGACAAATGGCTTTGGTGCGTGCGTGCATACAAAACACGTAGTCTAGCAACTGAAGCCGTAAAAGGTGGTTTGGTAAAACTCGATGGCGAAGCTTGCAAGCCGAGTAGAATACTAAAACCCCATCAACATATTATGTTCACACGTGGCTTGATAAAACACCAAGCCATTGTGTTGGACTTCCCAAAACAACGCTTACCGGCAAAAGAAGTCCCTAAATATAGCCTCGACAAAACCCCTGCATCTGAATGGGAAAAAATCGAGGAGAAAAAAGAAATACACACCTTGCATCGCGACAAAGGAACTGGACGTCCGACAAAAAAAGACAGACGAGATCTAGACAAATGGGGCTTTTGGGAATAACATTCCCACCCAACCTCTTACTATTGTAGGAATTTGCACTTTTGGCTATCTTGACCAAAATTTACCCTATGATAAAAAAATTACTCTCTATTGTTTTGCTTTCATTTTTCGGAATGCAAACCTTAAGTGCTCAAACAGACTGCGATGGCACGCGATATTCTGACGAAGCCTCGTTCCAAACTCTTATCACTCCTGGCATACTTTTCGGAGCTAGCGACATTGTTTTCGACAGCATTGCTATTCCTGCGAAACTGCCTTTATTCATGGATGTATATCAACCCATTGAATTTGGTGCTGAACCCCGACCAGTGATAGTAATGGCATTTGGTGGTGCTTATGTATTTGGCGCTAGAGTCTCTCCCGATATTGTTCAAATATGCAATCGTTTCGCCAAAATGGGTTACGTTATGGTTTCTATCGACTATAGACTGTCCGATGAATTGCTTATCAATCCATCTCCAGAAAATGCAACTAGAGCCGTACTAAAAGGAACGCAAGATTTTAAAGCCGCTGTTCGTTATATGCGTAAAAGTGTTAGTGAATTAGGCAACATTTTCAATATCGATACCAATCGAATTTATGGTGGTGGTGTTAGTGCTGGTGGTTTCAATGCCGTACATGCAGCATATCTAGATAAAAATTCGGAACTACCTGAAGTAATTCGAGAATTTGCCTTAGAAAACGGTGGCATTGAAGGTGAAAGTGGAAACCCTGGATATTCTTCAAAAATTGATGCTGTATTGAACCTTTCTGGCGCTATTGGAGATACTGCTTGGATGGAAATGGGTGATGCTCCAATTGTATCGGTACATGGAACAGCCGACGGAACCGTTCCTTATGGTTCAGATTCAATTACGGTACTCGATATAAACTATGCCGTAGATGGTTCGCGCAGCATACACATTAAAGCTGATCAATTGGGAATTAGAAACGCACTGTACCCCTTCCCTGGTCAAGACCACGTACCATTTGTGACGAACCTAGACTATATGGATACTACCGTTTGGTTCACTCGCGATTTCATGTTCGATCAAGTGTGCCCACAATTTGTAGGTGTCAAAAAATTATCGAAATCCAAACTGAACATTTACCCTAATCCAAGTGCTAATTTCATTCAATTTGCAGGCCATACTCCGGATGTATCCTACCAAATATTATCTGTCAATGGTCAAACAATACGTGCTACTACAGAATATACAACACAAGGAATAAATATCAGTGATTTACCAAGCGGACAATACCTGCTTGAAGCAAAACAAAAAGATCAATATTCTAGATTAATGTTTACCAAACCTTAATTAAACAAACAATCTAAATCTAACAGAAAAGGCAGTCCAATCGATTGCCTTTTTTTATGCTATAAGATGTTAGACATAAGCATTATTTATACTGGCTATGATATCTTTGCTACCCAAAACGAGAAAACATGAGTAACACCCATACAAAATGCCTAATTATAGGTTCTGGACCTGCTGGATATACAGCTGCTATTTACGCTGCTAGAGCAGATTTAAAGCCTATTATGATAGAAGGTTTACAACCAGGCGGTCAGTTAACAGAAACAACGGATGTAGACAACTTCCCAGGTTATCCACAAGGAATCAATGGTCTACAAATGATGATGGACCTTAGAGCTCAAGCAGAAAGATTCGATACCGTTATCAAAAACGGTTATGTAACGAAAGTTGATTTTTCAGGTGGTGTTCATAAAGTATGGGTAGATGGTAAGGATGAATACACAGCTGACACCATCATTATTTCTACAGGTGCATCCGCAAAATGGTTGGGCTTAGAATCTGAAACTAAATTCCGTGAAAATGGCGGTGGAGTAAGTGCTTGTGCCGTATGTGATGGCTTCTTTTACCGTGGCCAAGACGTAGCCATAGTAGGTGCTGGTGATTCAGCATGCGAAGAAGCTTCTTACTTAGCTAAGCTTTGTAAAAAAGTTTACATGATTGTACGTAAAGACGAAATGCGTGCTTCTAAAGCGATGCAACACCGTGTTAAGAACATGGAAAACATTGAAATACTTTACAATACCGAAACACTAGATATTTTAGGGGATGAAGGTGTAACTGGCGCTAAATTCATCAACAACGAAACAAAAGAAGAATTCACAAAAGAGATTACTGGATTCTTTGTTGCTATCGGTCACAAACCAAACACTGATATCTTCAAAGATTTCTTAGATAGAGATGACCAAGGTTATTTAAAAGTTGTTCCAGGAACATCAAAAACAAATTTGCCAGGCGTATTTGTTTCTGGTGATGCCGCCGATAAAGTTTACAAGCAAGCAATTACTGCTGCTGGCACAGGATGTATGGCAGCTCTAGACGCTGAACGTTACTTAGCAGAACAAGAGTAATTTTGTATAAACACTATATAAAGAAGGAGGTTTAGGCCTCCTTTTTTTATGGCGTAATCTGAACTTCAGTCCTTCTATTTACAGCTTTATTAGCGGTAGATGTATTGGGCAAAATAGGTTCAGCATCGCCTTTACCTAAGCAAACAATTTTACTGGATTCAACACCAAATTGAACCAACAAATCGCCAACAGCTTTAGCCCTTTTATCTGACAATTCTAAATTGTATTCTGAATTTCCAACATTGTCGGTATGACCAATTAATTTCACTTCACCGAATTCTATTTCTTGTAAGTATTGAGCAAAGGCTTTTAGAATAACCATACTCTTAGGATTCACTATAGCATCGTCGGTTCCGAACAACACATTTTCTAATGTAAATCCACCTTCCTCTAACGTCATAGACTCTGTATTGATATCTACTCTGGCATCACCATCTTCAGAAAGCTTAGCGGCATTAAAAAATGGATTATTGCCTTTGGCTTCTGTCGTTACCATTAGTTTTTGACGAGCTTGTTCTTCGGTTAATAGTGTTGCAAAACGATGGTTGCTTTTTTTTGGCTTCAGTTTGGCTATATCTTCACCTTGTTGATTACTCAAAGTAATTTCTAAGTCTTCTTCTGGTAGATACTTAACTGATCCGGTAACTACTTTTCGATATTCAGACTGATAGGCCTCAGGCAATGTAAATTTAAAGATGTCAAACACGCCTGTTCTATTTCCTATATTACTGCTTATGTAAGCCGTTTTACCATCCGCTGCTATTTGTATTCCGTGCTCATCCCCTGTAGTATTTACAGCTGAGCTCAAATTCTTAATATTCCCCCATTTACCTGAAATATTTTCGGCATAAAAAAGATCGTACGAACCAATGGTTGGATTTTGATCGGAAGAGAAATAAAGGTGTTTGTTATCGGCATGAATGAAAGGAGCTTTTTCATTGTAAGCCGTATTTATTCCATCAATTGCTTTCGCTTTTTCCCATTCACCATCGTCGTTTCTTGTTGAAACATAAATATCTATTCCCCCAACAGACCCCGGATATTTAGCGAAATACAAGGTCTTGCCATCGCTGCTTAAAGCGGGTTGCGATTCCCAAGTAGTATCTGTATTGATGGTTTCTGGCAAAAGTTCGAACTTAGAATAAGCCGCATTTCCTGCACTATCGATATGTTCTATAATCTGAAAAATATCGCAATTACGATAGCCCGTTTCAGTAGCATTGCATACAGTAAGAAAAAGCTCATCACCACTCAAACTACAAGTCATTCCACCATAATTCCCATTGCCATAATTGAATGGTTTTGGCATTTTGACAACATTATCAACTGCATTATTCACAAAACTAGCCCGCATAAAAAGCTCTTGCTCTTTACTCACCACACTGCCTTTACCCCTAACCGTTTGTTTTCGGGTGAAATACATATACCGTCCATCGGCACTCAAAAAAGGCAAATACTCACTAGCAATGGTTGAAACTGTAGCAACCTTCTCTTTTGAAACAGGTTTTTCGCTCAACAGTTTTTGCCAAACCTTAGCTTCTTGAATCATTTGTTTTTCAAAGAGTTGCAAACTATCTTCTTCAAAACTATTGCCGTCAAAACGATTCAAAAATTCATCGAAACGACTTTGCCCAAACAACACTTCCATTAGAAATATCAATTGAGTAGGCACTAATTCGCATTGTTTATCCAGTGCCAATGTTTTTTGCGCTATTCCTGCGGATTTTGGCAAGTAAGTTTGATTACCGGCATTGAGTTCCTTGATGAGAAACACATTAAAATCCATCTGCACGGCTAATGCATTTTCAGAGGCATGCAAAGCTTCGCTGTACAAAGTAGCACGCTCCCTAGAATCGTCCGTCTCTTCAATTTTATCTTGAAGTTTTTGAAGCTTTTTCTCGTCGGGCCATTCCGTACAATCTTGAGCCTGTAACCCGAATGCAAACAACAATAATGTTGCAGTAAAAATTTTACTTAGGTTGTCCAAATGCACCTTTCAGTTTATTTTTGGCTGCTTCGCGCGCTTTAGCTTTCTCTTCTTCTATCTTTTTACGAGCTTCTTCTTCAAGTCGTTTCTTTTCTGCTTCCAGTTTTTGTTTGGCTTCATCGGCAGCTGCTTGAGCATCTTGTTTTGCTTTATCTACAGCTTCTCTTGCTTTTGCTTCGGCTTCGGCTTTCTTTTTATCCAGTTCTTCTTTCAGCTTTTCTTTGCTGTCTTCAACTGCACTTTTGCCATTACTGCCATTGAATTTCGTTTCCACTTTTACATCGGTAATGGTATTGGTAAACAACAAGTCTATATTTACCTTATCTCCCATTTTCACTTCTTTCCCTAACAATGCTGAAGCTTTGCTAGCCAAACCATTTACCGCTTTCAATGCTTCGCTTGGAAACATTTTAGTAGGAATATCCAAATTCACGGTATAGTCTATTGTAGCATCTACACCTGTACGTCCAACAAACTTAGCGTCTATCGCACCAATTTTTGTTGAAAATGGCTTGATGAATAGGTTACCATCCGACAACTCAAATCCAATCTTGGCATCGTCTAGAGTTTGTTTTTTTAGAGCTCTGAAATTCAATTTATCAGCAGCTTTATTGAATGCTTCAAAATTATTGATGGTAACGCCTTTGGTAAAAATTTTACCCGCACCATTCAAAGAATTCATAATAGGAAACAAATCATCGCCTATACTACCTGAGATATCAAAATTGGTATTGATTTCACCCATAGCCGCTTTGGCAATAGGAAACAACTTAGAAATGGTTTCAAAAACTTCGACACTTTTCTGGATGTCCATTTTCTGAATACCAACCTTCATTCCAAACAAGGGTTGTTTGGCTTGCGTATCGAATTGCCCCGCAGCTGCTACTGGAGCAACATCGAACAATTTGGTTTTGGCCTCACTTAAATAAAATACACCATTGGCTATGTACCCATTGGCTGTAATGTCTTTAAATTCTGCACCATCGTACAAAAAGCTATTGCACTCGGCCGTATAGTCTAACTGAATGTTTTTAGGCAATCGCATGAAATCCAAAGGATCATTGTTAAGATCTAAAATAACGTTTTGATCTACTGGAGCAACAGAAGGTTCTGAAGAAGCGGTTTCATCTTCCTCCATAAATGGATCCACATTTATTTGTTCAGCAATGGCATTGAATTCGCCTTTAAGCGTTCCATCGTGCATCGCAAACGACAATAAATTACTGAAGTAACCATCGGCATTTGCTTCAATTCCTGTGGTTTTAAAACTTGAGACTGTAAAACCTAGAAACTGAGGAGACAACTTAGCTGTTAACAACTCAAACGAAACTGGATAAGGAACCGAATCGCCTGTAAGACTGAAGTTTTTAAAACTAACTTCACCATCGGCTTTTACATTTTCAAACTCTTCCTTCTCAATCGTTGACATCGCCGTATTGATTTTCAAATTCAAATCAAGCAATCCAGCCATTTCCATTCCATCCAAAGGCAAGGCATTCTTTAATTCTTTGAAATCTATTTTCGCGAATATTTCGGTTGCAATGTTGGGGTCAGAAATTGGTGTTTTCAACAACAAGTTTGCGTTGATTGGATTGTTTGCCAATTCTAAATGAAAGTCTCTTACGTTTACTACAGCATCATCAAAATCGGCTGCGCCTTGAGTAGAAAAACTGATATCGGCAGATATTTTATCCAAAGAAGATGGAAGATCCGGATACTGAACTTGAGCGTTGTCAATTTTCACAGCGGCCTTAATGGCTGGCATTGTAGTTTCCGAATACGCACCTGTTAAAGCTCCGGTTAAATCGAATTTACCTGTTGCCTTCAAGCTTTCGAAACCTTCAAGATAAACCCCAGGGATAAGTGAAATTAAAGATTTGAAATCGTTGTTTTTGGCACTAAAAGTCATGTCAAAACCAATATCATCGGTCGGCATACTCATATTACCATCAAAGGCCAAAGCCAAATCATTGACTTTTAATTCGTTTTGCTTAAAGGCAAAAACCATTTTATCTAAGTCAATACCCAAAACTGCTTTCAAAGAAATTCTGCTTTTATTCAAGAATGCGACACCATCCATTGCAACTGTAACGGCTTCAATTTCAGTTTGACTATCTACATCAAATTGGGTTAAAGTAAAATCGGCTGAACCTTCGTGTATTAAATTGGTAACAATGGCCTGCATGTTTCCTTCAATATCGGTATAACGAATATTTGCACCATATATACCATAATGGTTTAAAGCAAAGCTAAGCCCTGAGTCGTCTCCACTTGATTGTGCAACGGTATCTTCTACAACAATTTCATCTGAAGCTTTAGCGATATCATAATTGGCATTACCATCAGCATCCACAATTACGTTAAAAACTGGTCGCATCAACTCAATATCGGTTAGCACTATTTTTTTACTCGAAATCAATTCCGATAGTGAAACTGTAATTTCAAAGCTGTCGAACTTCGCCAATGTATCGCCTTCAAATGGAGCAATATTACTCACGCTCACATTTTGCATATCGAGTGTAATGTTTGGGAAGTGAGTAAACACACTTACACCAACATTTTCCAATTCAAATTTTGCATTGATGTTGTTGTTGATTTCCTTTTTAACTGCAGCCAATATTTCGGCTTTGAAGAAATAAGGCAAAGCTGCCAATGCGCCAAACACCACTCCGATGATGACTAAAAATATAATGAGGGCTTTTTTCATAACTTTTTAATTAATTGGTCGGTTCTGTTTTTTCACTTGCGGCAATTATTGAAGATACAGCTGCATCTCCTGTAACATTTACTACTGTACGACACATATCCAATATTCTATCAACAGGAAAAATAATGGCAATCCAAGCAGGATTTAAACCAACCGATTCTAATACTATAATAAGCATAATTAACCCAGCACTTGGTACTGCTGCAGAACCTATCGATGCTAATGTTGCTGTAAGTACTATTAAGGTTTGTTGCTCTATATTCAGTTCTACCATGTGCATTTGCGCTAGAAACACAACTGCAACGGCTTGATACAAGCTTGTACCATCCATATTTACAGTGGCACCAATAGGCAAAACAAAACTGGTTATCTTTTTACTTACGCCCAAATTGTCTTGAACACATTCCATAGTTACCGGCAATGTAGCTGCAGATGAACTGGTACTGAATGCCAACATTTGCGCAGGTCCCATGGCTTTAAAAAACTGGATATACCCTACTTTCTTTACCGTCGTGATTAACAACAAAGGATAAAAAACAAAAACCATAAAGGCTAGTCCCAACACAACAACCAACGAATACCAACCTAAGCCTTTGAAAATTTCGATTACAGCGGCCGGGTTATCGCCTGCCATTTCAGATATTTTACCTGCTAATAGTGCAAAAACAAAAAACGGTGCGCCTTTCATCATCACATCCACCATTTTCAAAAACACTTCATTCATGCCGTCAACAAAACCAACAACATGCACCTTTTTTTCATCTTCAATTTTGAGAAGTACAATTCCAAAAAAGAGAGCAAAAACGATGATTTGCAACATCAGGCCATTGTTGCTTAATGCATTGAATAAATTGCTTGGCACCATATCTACCAACATTTGCAATGGACCAGCTTCCTTCGTCTTTTTAGCAGTTTGCAACTTGCTCTCAACTTGTTTATCTACTTCGCTTTTCGATTTAGAATTAGACTCATCAGCTAACTGTACATCACCACCAACAGGCAACAATCGAATGTCGTCTTTAATGGTTTTGCCTTCAGCATAAGCCCAACGTTCATAATCTTTTCTGTATTCTACCCTTTGTTTTTCATCAATTTGTTTTCCTGGTTGAAACACATTGACGACCAACAGCCCAACACTTACAGCCACCATAGTAGTAACTAAATAAATACCCAGTGTTTTTGCTCCAATCCTACCTAAAGATGAAGCATCTTTTAAACCAATTATACCCTTGATTATAGAAAACAACACCAACGGCACTGCAATCAATTTTAAGGCATTGATAAAAATTGTTCCAAATGGATTGATAAAATCAATAGTGAATTTTGAAAAACCAAAATAGCTAGACAACAGGGCAAACAGTACTCCTGCTACCAAACCTATAATGATTTTTGTATGCAAAGGCATTCCTTTTTTAGGCATGTAGAAATTTTTAATCCAAGCAAATATACCAATGTATCTAAGAGATTTACAAGTGGTCTAAAACTTCAAAAAAACCGCCCGAACACTCTTTTTCATCAAGAAAAATGAGCATATTTGATAACAGTCTCAATCAGCATTAGTGAAAAACAAACGCATCAGTTTTAGAGAACGGTTCAATAGGATCTTTTTCTTCTTTCCATTTCAACTTTTGCTGTTGCATGTCAAAAAAAACCATTTAGTACTTTTCACTTGGGCTGTTTTATTCGGAATAGTTAGCGGCATCAGCTTCAAGAAATACGGTGTACCCTATCTTCTGTGGTATCCGGAATACTTAGGTGCTTCTGGCCCTAGTTCTTTTGCTATTCTTGGATTTGCTTTTGGCGGATTCATAATGGCATTCAACCTGTATAGCTATATCATGCATGGGTTTAGGTTTACTTTCATTACCTCTGTTTCCCGGCCATTTTTGAAATTTTCCTTGAATAATGTTATAGTTCCGCTCATTTTCATTTTATATTATTTCTTTCATTCTTATCATTACCAAGTCCACTCAGAACTTCTAGAACCACTTGATGCTTGGTTGAATTTAGGGTCATTTATAGGTGGTGCTGTCACGTTTATTGCATTCGCCTTTTTCTACTTTTTCAAAACCAATCTCGATATTTTTAAATTTTTCAAACGCAACACCAATGTCGAAGAGTTAGCCAAACAAACTCAAAAAAGACGAGATAACTTAATGCACAATCGCCGTTTATGGCGTGTTGAAACGTACATGGTACATCCGTTCAAAATTGCATTAGCAAGAAAAAACTACCACTACAGTGAGGACGTTTCGTTGAGAATATTGCAACAAAACCACATCAACGCTTCGGTGTTTGAAATGCTGACCATTTTAAGCTTTATAACTCTTGGCACGCTAACCGAATTCGAAGTTTTTGTACTTCCTGCAGGCGCTAACATATTGCTCTTAGCCACGATGTTTCTAATGATGCTATCAGCATTATTTTCTTGGTTCAAAGGTTGGACCTTCACCATCATACTAGCATCATTGGTTGTTTTCAACTTATTCGTATACCAAAAAAACTTCCTCAGCGCCGAAACTAGAGCTTACGGATTAGATTACAGCACCAAAGTAGATTTAGAAGCTTATCACGAAAACCGTTTACCAAAACCATCTCAGATTGCAGAAGACAGAGAGAATACGCTCCATATCCTCCAAAAGCGAGTGCAAGCCATTACAGAAAAAACAGGTAAAAAACCAAAGCTATTTTTCATTAACAGTAGTGGTGGCGGTATAAGAAGTGCCCTTTGGACGTTTCGATGTTTGAGTTATTTAGACAGCGTAAGTAATGGTGATTTTTTCAAACACACGCAACTAATAACAGGCGCGTCTGGCGGGATGCTTGGCGTTAATTTATACAAAGAACTACTCTTAGATAGTGTTCCGTTTTCTTCGTCTATAAACTACCAAGGACTTGGAAAAGATTTACTTAACCCTCTATCGGTTAGTTTAGTAACCAACGATCTATTTGTACGCTACAAGAAATTTGAGGACAACGGTTTCAGATACACAAAAGATAGAGGATTTTATTGGGAGAAGTATCTAAGGCTTAACACCAACAATCATTTCAACTTAAGACTCGGCGATTTCGCAGCACCAGAAGCTAATGCCCATTTGCCCATGACCATTTTATCGCCTGTATTGGTAAACGATGGGCGTAAATTATTGATCAGTGCTACGGGTGTAACTTACATGTCTATTAAAGTAAAAGGCAAAGGCTACCCTATTTTTGAAAACTACGATTTCAAAGATGTATTCAAGCACAACCAACCCGATAGTCTGCGTATTTCGTCTGCATTAAGAATGAACGCCACTTTCCCGTACATACTCCCCAACACTGTACTGCCTACAGAAAACGCCACTTTTGCAATGGATGCAGGTTTAAGAGATAATTATGGATTCACATTAACTACCGATTATATCTGGGCTTTCAGAGATTGGTTAAAACGCAATACAGATGGTGTTGTAATTGTACAATTGCGTGATTTAGAAAAAAGAGCCACTCAATTGAAAGATCTCGACAAAAGCTTTTTAGCAAAAATGAGTAGCCCTATCAACAGTTTGTATGGCAACTTATTCAATGTTCACAATTACTCGGAAGACCAATTGTTCAAAATTCTGAGTGAAGCGGTAGATTTCCCACTTGATTTTTATCAATTAGAATTGTTCCAATCCGAAGAAAATAAAGTCTCTTTGTCTTTTCATTTATCATCCGTAGAAAAGAAGTTTATTTACGAAGGCATTTCTGACCCCAGAAATCAAACAAGAATCGACAGTATTTTAAGCAAATTATAATGGCAGCAACAGCAATTTTCAGGAAATTACATACACTAGCCAAATCGCAGATTAGTACAGCCGATTTGCTTATTCAGAACAAACCCATTGAACAAACGAACACTTCCTGGACCCCACACCAAATACTGCAACATATTGCCAATTCTCAGGCCGGCACATTAAAGGTTATGGCTTGGAAAAAAGATAAAGGCGACTATAAAGACATCCCACTATCGCACAAATTCAATTTCTTCATGTTGCGTTTGTTTTTTCGATTCAATCTAAAAACCAAAGCACCCAACGTACTTCCCGAACCAACTGAAGAAACTAGTCTTGAAGTACTTAAGGAAATGCTGGCTGAACAGCACAAAGAATTTGAAATTGCAATTGGCGAATTAAGTAAAGAACACATAAAAAAAGCTGTATTTCGTCATCCATTTACAGGTTTAATGGATGCATCAATGACCGTTCAGTTCTTACGTTTGCACTGGGAACATCACAGAAAACAAATAATAAACCGAATGCAATAAGCCATGGCCAAAAGCAAACGAAAAAATATAGTATACAGTACCAATCCAGATTATCAATTTCAAGACGGTAATCTAGACGATGTAGAAACGCTAGAACCCAATCAGCAAAACCTAAAAGTTTGGATTGACAGCAAGCAAAGAGGAGGCAAAACAGCTACAATTGTTAGAGGTTTTATCGGTACAGCCTCAGATTTAAAAACACTTGCTACAGCACTTAAAAATGTGTGTGCCGTAGGAGGATCTGTTAAAGACAACGAAATAATTATTCAAGGCGACCAAAGAGAAAAAGTATTAAAAAAGCTACTTTCTGATGGTTACAAAGCAAAAAAAGCGGGAGCATAAATGAAGCAATTTAATATACTGTGTAAATGTTTTATGGGGTTTGAAGAAACTCTAAAAGCAGAAATGGAAAAACTTGGCGTAAGGAAATGCGAAATACTGCGCCGTGCAGTAAAAGGCCATTGCAGTGCCGAGCAACTTATCGCTATCAACTACCAATTGCGAACAGCTTTATCCGTACAAGTACTCATCAAAGAATTTTCTATTTCTAGCACCGAAGATTTTTACACCAAGGCGTTCAACATTCCTTGGGAAGAATACTTCCACGAAAACAAGAGCTTCAAGATAGACAATACAGTTTTCTCTACATTTTTCAACAATAGCGGTTTTGCTTCTTTGAAACTGAAAGATGCCGTTGTTGATAGATTCAAAAAAACAAAAGGTTTTAGACCCAATGTAAATTTACTGAAACCAGATGTTTTCATCCATCTTACCATTCAAGAAAATAGAGTCATCATTGGTTTCAACACCAGCGGAGACCCATTATTCAAAAGAGGCTACCGTCAAAAAAGCTCTGAAGCACCTATCAATGAAACTTTAGCAGCTTCATTATTAATGACCAGCTCATGGGATCAAAAATCGAGCATAAGCAATCCTATGTGCGGAAGTGGTACCATAGGCATTGAAGCGGCATTGATTGCTCTAAACAAAGCGCCAAATATCAACCGTAGATCGTTTGGATACGAAAACCTTGATTTCCTTGAAATAAAGCCAGAACAGATTGAAGCTGTAAAAAATAAGATTCTTTCAGAAGAAATTGAAAATGAAGACTTCGTAGTTTTTTGCCACGACATCGATTCTGAAATGATTTACGCTACACAATTGAACGCTTCCAACGCTGGTGTTTTATCGAGTTTTAGAGCTAAAAAGGCAGACTTTTTCAATGAGAAAGTTAAAAACAAAGCCAAATTCATTTTCATTAACCCTCCATACGATGAAAGAATGGAAATAGATGAACCTGAAGAGTTCTATGAAGACATGGGTAGCCGATTAAAGCAAGGATACGGAGGAACGAAAACCTACATCATCACAACATTTGAAGACGTATACAAATGCATTGGCCTTCGTGCACAAGAAAAACTTCAAACCACCAACGGAGCTTTAAAAGCATTCTATTTCGGACTAGAAATATTCGACGGGAATATGAAGGAATACAAAACCAATAATGCATAACATTAGGCATGCATAACAAATAGAGTAAACTATATTCAGCTTTCTCAGTATTTATAAAATAGTAGTTTTGAGAGATTCTGTATACGTTTCAACACAAAATATTCACTTAGAGAATGAGTTTATTTAAAAAATATTTTTCACTAACTATCTGTGTACTAATGGGCTCTTATGCTATGGCACAGTTCAAAGTATCTGGCGTAGTTAAAGACAAAACAACAAGAGAACCCCTTATTGGTGCGGCCGTTGTTGTAAAAGGCAAAACTACCGGAGCTACAACCGATATCGACGGAAAATTTAGTTTTACCATACCTGGAACACCACCTGCCATAGTGGTAGCTTCATTTTTAGGCTATAGTTCACAGGAATTTACTATTACATCTGCAAATCAAGAATTGAACATCCGTTTAGGTGCCGATGAAGTTTTGATGAAAGAAGTCAAAATTGTGGGTAGCCGTGTATCGGACAAAATTAAAGAAAGCCCCGTTACAATTGAGCGTTTAGGAATACAAGAAATAAAGCAAACCCCAGCAATAGGCTTTTACGAAGGCCTAGGTAACTTAAAAGGTGTCGATATGACTTCGGCTTCTCTTGGTTTTAAAGTCATCAATACAAGGGGTTTCAATTCTACTTCTCCTGTAAGAACACTTCAATTGATTGATGGTATGGACAATCAAGCTCCAGGTTTGAATTTTTCTCTTGGTAACTTTGTTGGAGCTTCAGAATTGGATATTGAAAAAGTAGATATCGTTGTTGGTGCAAATTCAGCAACCTATGGTCCAAATGCCTTCAATGGTGTTATTTCTATGACTACAAAAGATCCTTTCAAATATCAAGGTCTTAGTATTCTTGCCAAAGGAGCTTCAAGAAACTTAGTTGAAACCGGATTGCGTTTTGCCAATGTTGCTGATTCTTTAGACATCGATCGTTACAAAGACGGTTTTTACAAGAACTTCGCCAAATTCAACAACCGTTATTTAGCAGGACGGTTCGCTTATAAATTGAATGCTTACTATTTAAATGCAGACGATTGGGAAGCTCGTAATTACGCTGCTACTCTAGAATCTGAAAACCAAACGCCCAACGATGCTGCTGGTTACGATGCCGTAAACATCTATGGAGAATCTAGATATGGTAGCAACACAGCTGCTTTTGATCCAACAATACTTACTGGTACAGAAGGCGTAACATATGTGTACCGTACAGGATACAAGGAAGAAGATTTAACCAACTACAACACCAATTCTTTGAAACTTCAAGGTGGTTTGTACTACAAAATACCAAAACTGGGTACGCTTAGTTTCACCAACAATTACGGAACAGGTACTACAGTTTATCAAGGCGACAACCGTTATTCAATTAAGAACATTGAATTCAACCAAATGAAGGCCGAACTGTCAGGTAAAAACTACTTCATTAGAGCTTACGAAACCACAGAAGATGCTGGAGATTCGTACGATTTAGTATTTACTGCTACGAAACTTCTCGAACGTCAAAAACCTGATGGTAACTGGTATAGTGATTTTGTTCGTGGTTACAGAACAGCCTATAGAGACAGTGGTTTTACACCTGAGCAGAGTTTAAAATACGCTCGTCAGTTTGCCGATAGTCCAGGAACACAAAGCAACATTTACGGAGCATATCTACAACCTGGCACACCTGAATTTGAAGAAGCTTTAAAAGAAATAACCAGTGGTGCCAGTTTCGAAAATGGCGGAACACGTTTCCAAGATGAATCAAGCTTGAGACATATAGAAGCTCAATACCGATTTACACCAAACAAGTTAAAGTCTTGGTTGCCAGAAAAAGCGAAAATTGGAGCCAACTACAGACGATTTGATCCAAACTCTAACGGTACCATATTTAGCGACACACTGAATGTAGCGGGCGATATTTCAAAAGGATTTGCTGAAATTAAAACCTACGAATACGGTGGGTACGTTAACTTCGAAAAAGATATAAAGTCTGAATACTTAAAATTCATTGGTAGTTTACGTTACGACGATCACCAAAACTTCGATCCATTCTTCACTCCTTCAGGTTCATTGCTTTGGAGCACATCTGAAACCGATAGAGTACGTTTAACCTATACACAAGCAAGCAGATTCCCAACCTTACAAGATCAATATTTATTGTACGATATAGGGATTGCTAAACTAAAGGGTAACATTGATGGTACACGCCTAATTTTACCTGACAACTATTTTGGTGTTGATGGTTATTTAGGAACCCTACAAGTTGAAGGCAATGATTTGAAAATTCAGCCAGTAAAGCCTGAAAAAGTAAGAACGGCTGAGATAGGATACAAAGGAGTTATCTTAAAAGATGTGTTTGTTGATGCTTCTTACTACTACTCTGAATACACCGACTTTTTGGGATACATCATTGGTTTTGTTGTAGACTCATTAGGAGTTGATAACAATGGCAACACAAAATACAAAGTAGAAGGAAGACCAACAAGGGTTGCTGCAAATGCTGAATCTAAAGTATTCACTCAAGGTTTCAGTTTAGGACTTAACTACTATATAAAAGACAAATGGAATGTTTCAGGTAACTACACTTACTCTGAATTGGTAAAATCTGACCCTAACGATCCATTGATTCCTTTCTTCAACACGCCAAAGCACAAATACAACTTAGGTTTTGGGTTGAAAGATTATAGAAATTTTGGTTTCAACATCAATTATAAATGGGTTGACTCATTTGAATATTTTGGTAGCCCACAATTCTCAGGTCCAGTAGATTCTTATGGTTTGCTTGATTTACAAGTAAATTACACCTTCAAGGAGTACAATACCCGTTTAAAAGCAGGATCGTCAAATATTTTAGACAATCAACATTACGAAGCCTACGGAGCGCCTTTGATTGGAAGATTAGTATATTTAAGTTTGAATTACGACTTTAACAACGTAAAAGCAGCACTTAAAAACAATAAATTCTAAAACAACAATTATGAAAAAAATTTACACATTAGGTTTAAGTTTACTTGCTTCAGCAGCGCTGATGGCTCAGGAGTATTATACTACCGAGGTCTTCACTGAAGTAACAGAAACTGAAGGAATTGTCTATGGTACAGGCGTTCTTGCAAGTGGTGGCACAGCCAACCTTGAATTGGATATCTACATGCCAAATGGTGATAATAGAACCGATAGACCACTTATTATTACAGCACACCAAGGAAGTTTCATTCCTGAGTACGGTGATAAAAACGATCAATATTTAGTTGATTATGCTACCGCTATGGCCAAGCGTGGATTTGTAGTAGCTACTATGAACTACCGTGAAGGTTGGGGATTTAGCCCCTTGAATACTGCTGAACAAAACGCAAGAGAAATACTTCCTGCAGCTTGGAGAGCCATTCAAGATTTTAAAACAGCTGTTCGTTTTTTCAAAAAATCAATTGCTGAAGGTGGAAACATTTACGGTATATCGGCTGAAAGAATAATCGGTAGTGGTTTTGGAGCTGGTGCTTACCTTCCTATCAATTCTCAAATAATCGATTTATCTGAAGAATTGACTATTCCTGAATTACAACAAAAAAACTGTTTCTTAGGAAGTTGTTCGCCTAACGGAACTCCTTACATCGATAGTACAGATGCTTCGCTTTTAGGTATTTACAATACAGATGGTGGACATGCAGGTTATTCTCACCGTTTAGGATTGGTTGTAAACAATTCAGGTGCTATACCAACAATCAAATTAATGGACCAAGGTATCAACCCTTTGGTAATTTCTACTCATGCTGAAAATGACCAAGCAACTCCTTACAAAACAGATATCGTATTTGCTGCAGGCGTTTTCCCAATCATCGAAGTTGCAGGTTCTTACTCTATTCATGAAAAATTAAGAGACTTAGGTGAGAATCAATTTTGGTTGGACGAAGCTAGAGATGGTTACACACAACCTAGAGTTGATGGAGACACTCCTGAAGACAATCAATACAAACAAGGTTTGTTGACCTTCGCTGATCAAAGTTACATGTGGTCAGTAAACGGAGAAGATACTTACTCTCCTGAGTACCAAGAAGCTTATACAGAGTACATGGATTCAGTTGTAGTATTCAACGCATTCAGAATTGAAAAATGGTTGAGAACGTACACTTCTATTACTGAAAAAACAGTTTCAGTTAACGATTTTAACATCTACCCTAACCCTGCTTCTGATGTTTTGAACTTACGTTCATTCAACACATTAGCGAACTCAATAGAACTTAGAGACATCGCAGGTAAATTGGTGTTCTCTGAAACAGTTAATCAAAAAGATCAAAGTTTCGATATCGCTAATTTAAAACCAGGAATTTACTTAGTGAAAATTGAAACCAATCAAAAAACATTAACTCAGAAATTTGTTAAACGATAACATTTCACACTTTATCCATACATTATTAAAACCCGCCTAGTGCGGGTTTTTTTTTGAGCAATTCTTCCATATATTACGCCACCACTGAGTATTTACGGTGTCTATAATTGTAGTTATTCAATTAGCAATTTAATTACCACGCTTTCATTTTTAAGCTTCAAGCATATTTTAACCGCATGAAAAACATTGCCCGTTCGTTGCTATTAGCAAGTATTATTGCTTGTTCATTCGTCATTTATATTTCTCAGCCAGCGAAAGAAGTGTCTTTAAATCAAATGGCTACTCTAGAGCCTGATATAAAAATCAATAAGCAAGATAAACCTGGAGAAATGATGGCTTTCGAGTTGGAAAGACAAAAAAATCCAACTTTAGGTAAAATACCTGATGGTGCTCCACTGAGGGCTTATCAACATGTCAGAAAGATTGCCAAAAATTCTAATAAAGCCGGATTACTTGGCGTTACCTGGGAAGAAAGAGGACCCGACAATGTTGGTGGTAGAACCCGCGCTTTGATGTTTGACCCAAACGATGGAACAAATAAAAAAGTTTGGGCAGGAGCTGTTGGAGGTGGTATTTGGTACAACAATGATATCACCGATGCGTCATCATCATGGAATGCCGTTGACGATTTCATGGGATCCTTAGCCGTTTCATGCCTTGCTTATGATCCAAGCAGTACCTCTACCTTTTACGCTGGAACCGGCGAAGGATATTTCAACTCTGATGCTCAACAAGGTTTAGGTGTTTGGAAATCTACCGATGGCGGAGTTACTTGGAACCAATTAGCATCTACAATACCTAGCAGCACGGGAACAGATGCGCAAAAAGGATTTAGATATGTACAAGATATCGCTGTGGCAAGCAATGGCGATGTCTTTGCTGCTACTAGAGGTTACTACAATAACCGTGGAGGTTTATTAAAAAGCACCGATGGTGGTTCAACCTGGTCGGACATCACACCTGCTGCAATAACAAGTCAAAGAGGATCAGACATTGAGTTTGCTGCTAACGGCGACTTATACGTTACATTCGGCATTTTCAATCAAGGTTATATTTACAGAAGCGATGACAATGGTGCTACTTGGGCCAATATTACGCCAGCCATTTTTGGTGCTGATAATGAAAGAATAGAACTAGCCATTGCTCCTTCGGCAAGTGCAACAACAGGTACAACCGTTATCTATGCATTATCGAGCAGTTCAAGCAATAGCATTGAAGACATGGTTGTATCTACGGATGGAGGAACTAACTGGTCTTCAATCACGATACCGAGTTATATCAATCAGGATTGTTCAGTCAGTGGCTCTTCCGATTTTACTCGTGGCCAAGCTTGGTACGATTTAATCGCAGCAGTAAAACCTGATGATGCAACAACTCTTATTGTAGGCGGTGTCGATTTATTTCGCTCAACCGATAGCGGTACAACGTGGACTAGAATTTCCGATTGGGCGGATCGCGGTTGTAGCACTGAAAAATACGCCCATGCCGACCAGCACCAAATTCAGTTCCGACCTGGTTCTAATGTAGAATTTATCGTTGGTAATGATGGTGGTGTTTTCCATGCTGCAGACATAACAACATTTCCTGTTGATTTTGATGCGCGAGTTAAAGACTACAACGTAACACAATTCTACGCAGCCGATTTAGCGCAAACTAGTGCCTCGAATGAAATTTTAGCCGGTGCACAAGACAACGGTACACAATATTTTACCGCAGCGGGGATAAACAGTACCTCCGAATTAACAGGTGGTGATGGAGCCTTTTGCTTTTTTGATGACGATGATGATAGCGATGCCGTAACGGCCTACGTTTACAACAATCTATATTTCTTTGTAAACGGTGGATACAATGCTCAACTCTCCCAAAACACGGGCCGTTTTATCAATCCTTCCGATTTAGATTCCGATAACGACATCCTCTATTCTGCGGATAATGCCAATAAATACAGAGCTACCGATTACGATGCCAATACTACGGTTTACACCCCCGGATTAGACGGTGGTACAGCAAGTGCAATTACCGTTTCTCCGCATACAGCCAACACCATTTTCATTGGTACCAGTGCAGGTAAGATTTATAAAATATCTAATGCCAATACAGCTCCTGCCAAAACCGTTATACCTGTAACTGGAGTTCCTAGTGCCTACATAAGTTGCATTGCAGTAGGTTCTGACGATGATGAATTGGTGGTTACCATAAGCTCATATGGAGAAGATCATGTTCTCTACACTAGCAATGGTGGCACATCGTGGACAGATAAATCTGATAATCTTACAGACATGCCTGTATATTGGGCTTTGATCAATCCGAACAACAGCGATGAAGTTCTTATAGCGACTGAATATGGAGTATGGTCTACAACTTCACTAACCGGCACACCTGCTTGGGCAATAACAAGTACAGGATTGGCTAACGTTCGCTGCGATATGATTCGCTACAGAGCAAGTGATAATACAGCAGTTGTAGCCACTCATGGAAGAGGTGTATTTACCGCCAACGTTTTCAATACTACTTCAGATTGGATTTCGGCAACCAACGATGGTGATTGGAACAATGCCGCTAATTGGGATTTAGGTAGAGAACCTATCGCTAGCGATGACATTACTTTAGATCATATAATTGTAGCTCCAGGCTATACGGTAACGGTTACCGCTGATGCGGCCATTGGCAATCTAACTTTCGATGATGCCGATATCAACCTAGTGATTGAAGCTGGTGTTACGTTTGGGTATTCCACTATTTCAGGCAATGGTAACATCACTTTAGAAGAAGGCGCTTCTTTGGTACCTAATGCAGGACAATCGGGTACCGTATCAGGTAATTTTACAGTAAAAAGAAACAAACCTTCTGGCCAAAATGCCGCTTATTATAATTTCTGGTCATCACCTGTAACCGCCGGTAATACCAATATGATGGCAGGGGCACAAAATGTATATTCACTTGCCAAAGGTGCTGGTTCTGAATCGTCATACTATTCAGCCTTTTCAGGCCTTATGACCAATGGTCGTGGGTATGCCGCAACCAATGTTACCACCGCAACTTTTACAGGTACCGTGAACAATGGGAATATCAATTACGCCATTGAAGACAATTCTGGTGGTGGCGCAGGTGTTTTCAATCTTACAGGAAATCCCTACCCTTCGGCTATATCGGCTTCTACTTTTGTAAGCGATAATGTTGCGGCTTTATTGGATGCTACCGTTTATTTATGGAGTCAATTGGACGCCAACGATAGAACCGATTCAGAAAACTCTATTGCCAATTTTATAGCCGTAAATGCAGCTGGTATTTCTGCTTACGATCAAGATGCCACTTTAGCTGCAACCAACATTGCGTCGGGACAAGGTTTTGGTGTTGCCGCAGCATCTTCTACCAACATCAGTTTTAACAACGATCAGCGTAACGGAAACAACAGCGATTTTAAATCAGATAAAACATTGCGATCGGCTGAATATGCTTGGTTTGCAATAGAGCAAAACAAAGTTGAACAACCCATTCTTATTGCTTTTGGAGAACAAGCAACGACAGGTTCCGACTTCTATTACGATGCCCATTCTTTTAAAACTGAAAACAACCTTCAACTAGCGGCTATGATTAAGGATGAATTGTTCTTGATAGACGCCCTCCCTTTGAATCAAGAGGAAACAAGAATTCCGCTTTCCGTTACTGTGCCAGAAGCTGGAAAATTCAGTATTTCTTTTGCAAAAGAGAAAAACCTTAACGAATCTAGAAACGTGTATTTGTTGGATAAAGAAACTAACTCAACCTACGATTTAAAGGAAACAAAAACCATAGAATTTGAAGCAGCTGAGGCTAGTTTTTGGCAAAATCGATTTGAATTGTATTTCCATAATTCTACCGTTGGCATCGATCATACAGATGATGAAAATAGATGGATACAGTGGACATCATCCCAAGGAAGATTAAAAATTCAATCCTTAAACGATAAAACTACAGCAATACACATATTGGATGCCTCGGGCAAATTGGTGAAAGTACTGACTTTGGAAGCCCTCGAAATAAAAACCATCTCACTAGCTACAGGAACGTACATATTGAAATCGCAAGCAGAAGCAAACATCATCAAAGCCTTTGTTCAATAATATATTACCGATGAAAAAATCTATACTTCAAAAAAATACATTTCTGCTTATTGCTTGCCTTGTTTCTATAGCAGCATTTTCTCAATTTCCGCCACCACCATCGCCATCTGTTCCTATTGATGGGGGATTGTTATCGATCGTAGGAGCTGGAATTGCTTATGGTGGTTACAAACACTTTAAAGACAAAAAGAAAAACAAATAACTACTTAAAAGCTTCTAATCTAGGAGCTTTTTTTATGACATAAAATGATGCTAAAACCAACAGCAGCCATTCTATATTAGACCCTAACAAGCTCATGGCATAAGCTATTTTCTGAATAAGATCCCAATGCGTAAAGTATGTAAGTGCCTTAAAAGTCAATGATACTACTATAAATACGGCACTAAACTTCAAGTACAATACGGCTTTTTGTAGTCCGTAAATACCCAAAACGGCTAAAGCTATCAACCCTTCATTGAAAACCATCATCCGAAGAATATCGATCGCTCTCAATAACGCCATCGAAAGTCCAACATCCAAACCTGTTCCCAAGCCAAACAACTGCTGAAAGAAGCCATTAATCTGCCCGAAGTAGTGTACGTATATAAAATAGGGCAATAAGGCGCCTAGAGCTAATAAAACACGGTATTTCATGCGCTCATCCTCTTTGCTTCAACAAATTTATTAACCCAAATTAAAAACAACACAAATATCCAAGCATATACAACTATCGTAAAGATGTACTTGTGATTGATGTCGAGCATATTTGGAGCATACTTATAAACCAAGGCTAAAGCCCAAACTCGAACAATATTGACTAGAAATATAGATAACACCCCTACTGGAATATACCATAACAGGTGTTTGTTATTAAATGACGTAGCCAACACTAATGCCAAAAATGCCTTTTGAATATTGAATGCATTACAAGAATGGTCGATGTACACCGATTGACTTCCATCTACATACAGTTGCGCTCCATGCCCAGTTTGTAGGTAATGTGATGCAATGGAAAACACCTCCATTAGATTCACAGTGCCTTTAGCAATGAAATTGCTTATAAAAGCATTCACTTCAGCTCCAAGAGCACTCTCGTTAAAATAAAGTTGTATTAGATGCAGAACAAGGTAAATCACAACCAATTTCAGCAAGAACAATTGCCAAAAATCGAGTGACTTGAATCTATTCACGACATTAAATGCCATGTTTTAAAGCATTTTCTTCACTATGCTTTCAATGGTGTAACCTTCTGCTTCGGCTTTGTAATTGGTTAAAATTCGGTGACGCAAAACAGAGGTAGCGACAGCTTGAATGTTCTCAATATCTGGTGAATATTTACCATTCATCAAAGCATGGCATTTTGCGGCCAATACCAAAAACTGTGCTGCACGAGGACCTGCTCCCCAAGATAAATAGGTGCTAGCCCATTCGTTTTCTTTAACCGGACGGGTTTTTCTTACCAAATCGACTGCATACTTCAATACATTGTCGGCAACAGGTACTTGGCGAACCAAAGCTTGATATCCCATGATTTTGGCTTTATCTAAAACCTGATTCACTTGAGCTGTTTGCGTACCCGTAGTTCGCTTTACAATTTCGTATTCTTCATCTTGAGAAGGGTAACCTACCTTGATGTTGAACATAAAGCGATCGAGTTGTGCTTCAGGCAATGGATATGTTCCTTCCTGCTCAATCGGGTTTTGAGTAGCCAATACAAAGAAAGGCTTGTCCAATTCTATTGTTTTACCGCCCACAGTAACACTTTTCTCTTGCATGGCTTCTAAGAGCGCTGCTTGTGTTTTTGGTGGAGTACGGTTTATCTCATCGGCCAATAATATGTTAGCAAATACTGGACCTGGTATAAATTGAAATTCTTTTTTCTCATTCAGTATTTCCGCACCCGTAATGTCTGAAGGCATCAAATCGGGAGTAAACTGAATGCGGTTAAACGTAAGTCCTAAAGATTTTGCTATGCTTTGAACCATCAATGTTTTTGCCAAACCAGGTACACCTACAAGTAGTGCGTGCCCCTGACAAAAAATAGAAATTACAATCTCATCGATGCTGCTTTCTTGACCAACAATTACTTTCGAAATCTCTTTCTTTAGCAATTGACAATCTTGAACAAAGGCATTGGCTTTACTGACTACGTCTGACATATACTATTTTTTATTCCAGTTGAATCTAAACGTGCAATCTTTTAAATTCTCGTTCAAGTTGATGTACGTTTTTTTAAGATTGGTTTTAATCCACTTATCAATTTCTTTTTGCTTCAAGTTTTCAAAAGCAACATTTTGAATGATCTGATAATCGTCGATTAAGTTCGCTGTATGGGGCTCCGTTCTGTCCATTAATTTCACCAATCTATAGCCTTTCTTTTGACTAGAATTTGTGTAAATCACAGGATTTGAAATATCGTTAACCTCTAAGTTGTCTATAGACAAAAACATTTGAGGTTCTATTTCATTCATAGAAAAACTTGCAGAACCTGTTGCTGGATTGATGATTTGTCCTCCACTGCTTTTAGAATCTTCGTCGTCAGAGAATTTTTCAGCAGCTTCTTCAAAAGTCATTTTTTCTTCAGCAATCAAAGTAGAAATACTATCCAATTTGTTTTGAACATCGCGCATAGCATCTGCAGTAACTCCCGGTTTCAATAAGATGTGACGTGCATTATAGCTTTCACCTCTTCTTTCAATCATTTGAATGATGTGGTACCCGAATTGGGTTTTAAACACATCCGAAACTTCTCCATTTTTAAGCGATAAAGCAACGGCATCAAATTCTGCTACCATGCTTCCTTTGCTCACCATTCCCAGCTCGCCTCCTTTGGTTGCAGACCCCGGATCTTCGGAATACAATATGGCCAGTGTAGAAAATTCTCTCTCGCCTGTTTCTGCTTGTTTTTTGTATTGTTTTAGTCTGTCTTTTACCGATTGAATTTGAATCGGATCCAAAGGTGGATACATCACAATGTGCGATACTTTCACTTCTGCATTGATCAATGGCAAACTATCTTTCGGTATGGTTTCAAAATAGGCTGCAATGTCTTCAGGTGTAATGATTACTGATTGAGACACCTGCCCTTGCATTTGCTGAATAAGCAATTGGTCTTTCAGTGATTTTCTAAACTCCGCTTTTATTTCAACCAGTTTTTTGTCGTAGAATTCTTCAAGACGTTCTACACTACCAAATTGTTGCATAAAGTAACGCAAACGTCTATCCATCTCCCCTTCTACTTGATCAGGGCTTACAACCAAACTATCCACTTTTGCACGGTGCAAAAACAGCTTAGAAATCAATGTTTGTTCAGCGGCTACGCATTTATCGTAAGGAATTCGCTGTTGGCGAAATTGTCCTTTCTGCTCTTCCAATTCGGACAGCAACAAAATTTCACCTCCAACAACCGCTTCAACCTGATCGATGACAGTACCTTGTGCCCAGCCAATAAGAGTAATTAGGCTAAGGCCTATCGTCAATATAAAATTCTGCATTCTTTTTATTTAAAGCATTGTTAACCGCATCTTGTCTAAGCTTTCGCGTAAGATCGGTACGACGCTTGTTAACGATTTGTAATCGGATTTCGTCTTTAGAAAATTGCAAAGGGCTTCTATCGCCTCTTTTTTTAACGTCTTCTATGTACAAATACAGTTTTCTACCATTATAGTATTTGGTGTAAACACCTTCAGACATTTTCCCAAGTATATTGCTCAACGAATTGTTTGCGTCTGGGAAAAATTCCAGCATGTCGGACTTCTTATACCAAGTATCACTGCTTTTGATGTAGGTATAATCTTTGTCTTCTACGTTCATCTCCAAATCATTTAGATCTTTTGACAAATCACTTTTTATCCAACGCCAGTACTTGTAATTCAAAATATCCATGCTATCGGCATCCAAAAAGCGGATGCGAAAAGCTGGTTCGTTTAAAATGAAATTATCTTGATTTTCTTTATAATGTGCCATCAATTCTTCTTCGTCAATCAAAGTGTCCAATCGACTACGGATGAATTTAGATTCGTATTTGAAAATCAATAGCGAGTTTCTATACTTCTCTACCAAGCTTTCTACATCTTGCTCTACATCGCTCAAATTGAGTTTTGCAGCTTGCAATAGCACTTGTTTTTCGAGCCAGTTATTGGCATAAGCACGAGCCATTATAGCACTATCGCGTTTCGATATCCCCACAGGAATAGCGTCTTCTAAATCGTGCTCAAAAAGTTTTACATCGCCAACACGGGCTAAGCTACGACCTTGATCTACATCATCGCTTTGTTTGCAGGCTGCTAAAGAGCATAAAATCAGTATGCAGGCTAATAATCTCATTTAATATTGTGCAATACGTCTTTGTGGATTTCGTAATTGTATTTCGCTCTTAACGATGTTATCCAATTTTTCTCTAATTCTGTTTGGTAATCGGAAATAACAATGCCTTTTATCTCATCCAAACGCTTATTTCTTGCTGGCTCAATTGACTTGAATAAAACTAAGGTATGATCTTTATCGGTAGTGAATTTTCCAAACTTACCGGATTTCCACTTAAGGGCATCGATCGATTTATTTTCGCCTTTTTCAAGTTTCTTTTCTTCAATACGAAGATTCAACTTGTTTTGTGCATTTAAAGTAGAGTCAATTTCGGTTACAGAAATGCCTTTTTTAATCATTTTTTGTACCAACTTCAATTCAGCTTCTGTTTCGCTTTTTGCTATAATAACATCAGCTCGAGTATCCCACTTATAGTTGTTGGCATTGGCAGCGTAGAAATTTTCTAAGCCCGTTGTATCGTTTACCGCTTTTTTCCAAACTTCTGCGTTGGTAAGGTCAAAAAGCAAGATACCATCGTGATACTCTTTCATCAAATTGGCAAAGTTCGGGTACTTAATCTCCAATCTATCTTTCTCGTAATCGTAAATACGTTTGTTCACCATTACATCGAATATGCGGTATATGTAAGCGTCTCTTTCTTGCACCATCGTCTCGCGCTGAACATCTTCAAGGTAATTCGCGAAATCTTTTTGAGTGATGGTGTTTTCATTCCATTCGGCAATGGTTTTATCCCATTTTCCCTTTGGCAATTTCCACGTTCCTTTAAAAATATCGTTGTTCACAGCTTTAACAACTGCAGCCAATGCTTTGTCGTCTTGTTTGTAGTTGTAGAACTTTTTCAACTTATTAACCAAGCTTACTTTGGCCATTTTAGTTCTTCCATCAGAAGTCAATCGTTTAACGATATCTGCTTTTACTTCTTCCAACGATTCTAGTGGTATTTTTTTATTCAGTTTTACGATATGGTAACCATAATCGGTAAGGAATGGTTTGCAAAATTCACCTTCATTCAACTTGAAAGTTTCTTCTTCAAACACTTCAACCATTTTTCCTGAGCCAAAAACACCAAGGTTTCCACCTTTTTTAGCTGAGCTTTTGTCTTCTGAAAATTTGGTAGCCAATTCCTCAAAATTTTCTCCTGAAACCAATCTGTCATAGATGGCTTGGATTTTGTTGAAGGCTTCTTTTTTTGCTTCTTCGGTTGGCTTAGGACTTAAACCAATCAATATGTGCGATGCATCAACTTTACCCGGATTTTCACGCTTATCAACCACTTTTATCAGGTGATATCCAAAACGCGTACGTACTGGCATAGACAGTTTGCCTATTTCAGTAGTAAAAGCTGCTTCCTCAAACGGAAATACCATTTTCATTCCCGAAAAGAATCCCAAATCGCCAGCATTGTTTTTAGCAGAAGGATCTTGAGAAAAAGCACGGGCTAATTTTTCGAAACTTTCCCCTTTTTCAACTCTACGCTTATACCCCATTAATTTGTTGTAAACTTTTAGAGTATCAGCAGGCGAAGCATCGCTTTCTACTTTTAGTAATATATGACTAGCCCTTACTTCTTGTTGCATGCGTTTGTACGCATTTTCAATCATTTCCGATTCAAAGGTTGTATCGGTAAGGTAAGGTTTAGATAATTGTTTTCTATACCCTTTTAATTCTCTAAGAAAGGTTGGCAACGTGTCCATCCCTCTATTCTTTGCTTCTAAAACTTTCAGTTTGTAATTCACAAAAAGTTCCATGTACTCATCCAAAGCTGCAGCCGACAAATCAGGATTGTCGTTGTTTTTGGCATAAATACTTAAGAATTCTTTCTGATCAACTTGTTCGCCTTCTACAGTAAGAACTGTTTGAGCTGAGATAGTGCATACAGTGAATACTGTAAGAATTGAGGATAGTAGTTTTTTCATGTATTATTTAACGCTATAGTTTGGTGCTTCTCTAGTGATGGTAACATCATGAGGGTGACTTTCTTTAACCCCTGCATTGGTTATTCTAACAAAGCTTGATTTTTGCAAATCATCAATGGTAGCTGAACCTGTGTATCCCATACCGGCTCTTAAACCGCCACCTATCTGATGCAAAACTTCGCTTAAATTTCCTTTGTAAGGAACTCGTCCAGCGATGCCTTCAGGAACCAATTTTTTCAAATCGTCCTCTGCATCTTGGAAATAACGATCTTTTGATCCCATTTTCATGGCTTCAACCGATCCCATTCCTCTATAACTCTTAAATTTTCTTCCTTCAAAAATAATGGTCTCCCCTGGCGATTCTTCCGTACCAGCCAACATTGAACCAACCATTACACAACCACCACCGGCTGCTAAGGCTTTAACAATATCACCAGTATATCGAATTCCACCGTCGGCTATCACAGGAATACCCATTGGTTGTATGCGTTCGAACACATCCATTACTGCAGTTAATTGTGGTACACCCACACCTGCAATAACACGTGTAGTACAAATAGACCCTGGTCCAATACCTACTTTTACTGCATCGGCTCCATTTTTTACCAATAATTCAGCAGCATCTGCAGTAGCTACGTTACCAACTACAACATCAATTTCAGTGAATTTAGATTTAATCAATTTCAAACAATCGATTACACCTTTTGAGTGACCATGAGCTGTATCAATGATAACAGCATCAACGCCTGCATTTACCAATGCCGCAACTCTTTCTTCAACATCGCCTGTAACTCCAACAGCTGCTGCAACGCGCAAACGGCCAAAGGCATCTTTACAAGAATTTGGATGTTTTCTTACCTTAAGTATGTCTTTGTAAGTGATAAGGCCTACTAACTTTCCAGCTTCATCAATTACAGGCAATTTTTCAATTTTATAATCCGATAATATCTTTTCTGCGTGCTTCAAATCTGTACCAACAACCGTTGTTACTAAATTTTTAGACGTCATAACATCAACGATAGGACGAGTCAAATCCGATTCGAAACGCAAATCGCGATTGGTAATGATACCAACCAAAACATTGTCGCTGTTCACAACAGGTATACCACCTATTCTGTTTTCGCGCATGATGTTTTGTGCATCGCCTACAACTGCCGTGTCATGCAAAGTAATAGGATCGATGATCATTCCTGACTCACTTCTTTTAACCTTTCTTACTTCAAGCGCCTGCTTTTCGATGCTCATGTTCTTGTGAACCACACCAATACCACCACTTTGAGCCATGGCAATAGCCATTTCAGATTCGGTAACCGTATCCATAGCAGCAGAAACTACTGGCATGTTGAGCGTTATGTTTTTAGAAAAACGACCAGAAGTATCAACCTCTCTCGGTAAAATTTCAGAATAGGCCGGAACCAACAATACATCGTCGTAGGTTAGTCCTTCAAAAATAATCTTGCTAGAATTTACAGACATACGTTTTTAGGTAAATTCGTGCAAATGTACTCATACATACTTAATAAATCAGTAAAAACCATGATTTAACACATCTTTAAATTTAAAAATTTAGTCTGCGCATTTGTTCACAATATTCAGATACTCTGTATGAATGGATTGAACGATTTCTGCGGCTGATTCTTCGGCATCTATTCTAGCCGCTATTTGACCAATTTCCATTTCGCCTTGTTCCAAATCCCCTTCAAAAATACCTTTCTTACTGCGGCCTTTTCCTAGCAGTGATTTTAAGGTTTCCAAATCGGCTTTATCAGCATATGCTGCTTGAATATCGGAATAGAAATCCGTTTTCAATAAACGCACGGGCATCAATTCTTTTAACGTTAGAACCGTATCGCCTTCTTGTGCATCGATCACTTTTTGTTTGAAAATGGCATGTGCCGACGATTCTTTGCACGCTGCAAAACGCGATCCTACCTGTATGCCTATCGCACCAAAACATTTAGCGGCTGCCAACGAAGCTCCACTGTACATGCCTCCAGCCAAAAAAAAGGGTACAGAGAGTTTATTGCGCAACAATTCGGCCAACACCCATGATGTATTTTCTTCTCTTCCGTTATGCCCTCCAGCTTCAAATCCTTCGGCAACAACAGCATCTACCCCTGCATCTTGAGCTTTCAATGCAAATTTCAAACTCGAAACAACATGCAATACACGGGCACCATTCTTCTTCAATCTTTGTGTAAACAAACTGGGCGAACCAGCTGAAGTTATGACCACTGGTACATTGTAGCGTTCTATCAAGGCCAACTGTTCTTGAATTCTATGATAAAACAGGGGCAAATTCACAGCGTACACTTTTACCTTAGCTTCTTGCATCTTCAACAAGTGCTGCTCCAAAACTTCTGGAGGCATTGAACCGGCTCCAATACATCCCAAAGCGCCAGATTGGCAAACAGCAATGGCTAATTTGCTTCCTGAGCACCAAACCATACCCGCCTGAATAATAGGCTTTTCAACGCCTAGGTCAACAAAAAAAGATTTCATAATTATTTAAACGTCGATAAGAATTAATACAACCATTAATTTTCGTTATTTTGTAATCAAATTGGTGCTAATGAAACGAATTTTACTCACTTTCTTAGTTGTCTTGATGGCAATGCCTTTCGCTCACGCTCAAAACTATAGGTTGGAAGCTGGAGTATTGTTGGGAGCATCTAACATTTTGGGCGATATCGGAGGAAAATCTTTACCCCGTAGAGACTTTGTTGCTGACTTAAAAGTACAGGCTACAGCACTTTCTGGTGGTATATATGGTCGCTATGCTTTAAGTCCTAGAATGCATGCTGGTTTATCCATAATGTACGCTAGTTTGAATGGACGCGATAGTCTGTCTACGAACCCAGGAAGAAGACAGCGTAACCTTAGCTTTAGAAACAGATTATTGGATGTAGCTACTTTTGTAGATTACGAAGTATACGAGCAGTACAACGTTGGTAGAAGCCGACGATACAGAGTCGATTTTGCTACTTATGTAACGCTTGGTGTAGGATTTTTCTCACACAATCCACAAGCACAAATTGGCAAAGGCGGTTTCACATCTTCAGATGGAAGCATAGAATACTCTCAAGGCGAATGGGTTGATCTACAACCACTAGCTACTGAAGGCATCAGTTATTCTACAACAGGAGTTTCAATTTTGCTTGGAGCTGGTTTTGATTTTACCATTGATAGAAATTTCAGAGTTGGATTTAGAACCATGTTGCGTTCTACCAACACAGATTATTTGGATGACATTTCTACCGATTACAAAGACCCTTCTACTTTCTCTAATACCGCAGAAGGAGAATTGGCTAGAGAATTAGCCTATAGAGGCGATGAAATTGGAAAAGCTCAAACTTGGCACGAAGGCCAAGAGTTTCAAGAAGGTTCTAACGTAAGAGGAAATATGGATCGAGACGACGATTATTTCTTTATGAATTTAACCTTTGCATACGTTATCAAAGGAAAAGGCGGCAAGTACAACCGTAAGTTCCACTCAGGATATCAGAGATCAAAAGGAACTAGAAAGTCTATCAGACGATTCAACTTCTAGTATACAAACAGACATATTAATGATTAAAAAAACTGAGAAATTTTCCTCAGTTTTTTTATGCCTACTTGAAAAATAGGCAATCGGTATCCATTCAATGTCCAGGCTTTGTAATCGCCCTTAAACGCTTCTATTCTAGATTTCAAACCCGAAGAACTCATTCCACCTACGCGCATTTTAACCGCGAGTTTAGGGATATAATGAAATGGTATTTTGTTCGTTTTTATGGCTCGCAACATCCATTCAAAGTCGGCTGCAGAACCAATGTCTGTACGATAATTTCCTACTGTTTCAAATACCGATTTACGAACAAACACAGTCGGGTGTGGTGGCATCCAACCAAAGACCATGTTTTCAGCTTTGCCCGAAACCCATTGTCTTATTCGTTTTGTAAACGTTTCGTTCCAATACTCCAAATCAAGATACACTGCTTGACAGGTTGGGTTTGCTTCAAAATAAGCTTGTATCGTCTGTAAAACATCTTCCGACGCCAACATATCGTCGGCATGACATAAGCCTATTATATCCGCTGTACACCGTTCTATCGCTCTATTCAGTGCATCGTACAATCCATTGTCTTTTTCCGACAGTATATTGGATGAAAGGGATGAATTTTGTATCATCTCCAGCGTACCATCCTTACTCTGCGCATCTTGAATTACCCACTCGAATCCAGCAGTTTGCTCTTCCAAACTTTTTATGGTATCGGCTATGGTTGTGGCATTGTTGTAAGTCGCCGTGATGATAGAAATCTTATGCACTAATTTGTCTTTCTTTAATTTTTATAGCCGGATTGCCTTGATAAATTCCATACGCTGAGGAAGATTTGGTCAAAACAGATCCTACCGTAACAATGCTGTGCGAACTTACTCTTACACCTGGACAGATTACCGCCTTCGCTCCTACCCATGCACCGTCATCGATAAAGATTTGTCCTGTGATGAGATCGAAACTGCTTTTCTTATAATTGTGATTGCCCGTTAGCAACAAAGCACCTTGTGAAATACATGCATGAGAACCAATGCTGACTTGCACCAAATTATCTATCCATACTTTTTCACCTATCCAAGCATGGTCGCCAATTTCCAACAACCACGGATATTTGATATTCACTTTGGGCTTGATCACCACCTGCGCACCAATTTTAGCACCAAACAAACGCAACAGCATCAACTTTAAGTTCATGGGCATTGGTGCGTAGCTATTCACAAAAATAGCTCCACAGACAAACCATAGGGCTCGTTTTAGTAAAGATGCGCCCGTGGAAAAATCGGAATTATTGAAAGTACTATGATCTGTTTTCAAGCCTATGATAGAGTTCTATTTCTTTTTCAAGAACGGAGCTAATGGAAAAGTTTTGATGGACAAAGGTATGGGCATTTTTGGTTTCTACACCTTCCCTATTGTGTTGCATTGCTTGCAATAAGGCTTTCGAAATGGAATCAACATTCAACGCACATTTTACTACACTATCGAAGGCAAAAGCCTCTTCAAAATTGCATTCAGTACTCAGCACACATTGCATGTCATAAGCCATTGCCTCTACGGCTGTAGACGGCAACCCCTCGGAAGAACTAGGCAAAACAAAAATGGCACTTTGTCGCATCAAAGCATCTTTGGCATCGCCATATACAGGTCCCAACCATTGCACGTTTTCTACACCTCGCGCTTGAATCATTTCATTCAATTCCTCCGCAGCACCGTCGTCGGGTCCGGCATAACGCAAAGCGACCTGTGCATTGAAAGCTAAACCAGATTTCTCCCATGCTTCTAACAACAACAATGGGTTTTTTTTGTGGTGCAAACGCCCCAAGAAAACAAACTGAACAAGCGCATTGGCATCATCCACTTTGTCATGGCTATTGGGCAAATCAACAGGGTTGTATAAATGATGAACTCTGGCTCCAAAGCGTTTCTTTAAGTTTTCGGCTTCCGGAAGCGATACCGCCTTAATGATGGATGCTTTTTTCAGAAGTGGTGCTTCAACAAGATTCAAATACAACCATTTTTTGAATCGTTTTTGTTTCAAACTCCAAGGCTCTAACATACCGTGCGGAACGGCTACCCAAGGAATGTTGTGCTGTTTAGTATATTGATGTGCCGCTTTGGTATTCCATTGCCACACACCATGTGATTCTATCACATCCCATGATTGCTTCTCCCATTCTGGAACAAAAAATTCGACTTTGTCTTTTAACGCTTCAGGCAATTCGCCTTTGGAGGTAAATGAGATGCTATCCTCACCCCACTGTCCACAGGTTGCCGTAGCCACTTTCCAAACACCTGCGTTTTTAAGAGAAAAATTATCGATTAGTCGGAGGATCTGCAAAAATATTTAATTATAAAAATTCAATACACTTTTGCAGATAGCATCTACATCATTGTTGCTTAAATCGTAATAAAGTGGTAACCGCAATAGCGTTTCTGTATAGACTTCTGCCATTGGCAACTCAACCATTTCATAACCACTTTCAATAATAAAAGGGCTTTTGTGCAAAGAAATATAGTGAAATACAGCATGTATTCCATCTGCTTTCAAATGAGCTATTAATTCATCACGCTCTGTAATATTATGTGTTACCAAATAAAACATGTGTGCATTATTGCATCCATACTCTGGAATAGTAGGCAATTTCAATTTATTATTTGCCTGTAATTCTCCAAATGCATTAAAATACTGCTGCCAAATAGCTTTGCGTCTATTTTGAATATTTTGTAACTCCTCTAATTGTGCCCATAAGAACGCTGCGGTAATTTCTGATGGTAAAAATGAAGAGCCAACATCCATCCATCCATATTTATCAACTTCGCCTCTCCAAAATGCACTTCGATTTGTTCCTTTTTCCCAAATAATTTCAGCTCGACTTACATATTTTTCATCATTTATAACCAACATCCCACCTTCTCCAGATATAATGTTTTTGGTTTCGTGAAAAGAAAAGGCAGCCAAATGCCCAATTGAGCCTAAGGCTTTTATTTCGCCGTTAGAAAAATTAAAATAACTATCAATCGCCTGTGCTGCATCTTCAACAACTAGGATATTGTACTTGTTAGCGATGCGCATAATAACCTCCATATTGCAAGCGGCTCCCGCATAATGCACCACTACAATTACTTTGGTTTTTGGAGTGATTAAACTCTCAAGAGAAGTTTCATCTAAATTAGGCTGTTGTTTATGGCTATCAGAAAACACAATTTTAGCACCACGTAATACAAACGCATTGGCGGTACTTACAAAAGTATAGCTTGGAACAATTACCTCATCCCCTGGTTCAATATCGGCTAAAATAGCAGCCATTTCAAGCGCATCCGTGCAACTACTTGTTAACAAACATTTCCTAAAACCATATTTTTCTTCAAAAAAACGTTGACATTTCTTAGTGAAATCACCATTTCCAGATAATTTCAAAGAATTTACAGCTTCGTATATGTAGTGAGTTTCTTTCCCCGTTAAGTGGGGTTTATTGAATGGTATCATTTTATTTTAAGTTTGGCAGGCACACCAACATACAGGCCTGGAGTTACAATATTTTTCACAACAACAGCACCTCCACCTACTTTGGTTTTAGCACAAATTGTAATGTTATCTATTACCGTAGAATTAATCCCAAGCATGGAGCATTCGCCAATCTTAATAAAACCAGCTAGAGCTACCCGTGGGGATAAAAAGCTATGAGACCCAATTGTGGTATCGTGTGCAATAGTGCAACTGGTATTGAGCAATACATTTTTCCCGATAGTTACTCCAATATCTATTGTGCATCCGGGTAAGAGGATACTTCCTTCCCCTACTTCACTTCCCTTATCTACATAACAGCTTTTATGCACCATGGTAGCAAAAGGAATTCTCAAAGCTTCAAACGTTTCAAAGAACTGTTTCCGCATGCCAAAATGTTGATACCCGACACCCACCATTAAACAATCAAAAACACCCTCCTTAAAACACTGTTCTATTTCTGCCGTAACACCATATACTGGTAGTCCATTTACAAGTTTCCCCTTTTTAGTCCAGTCGTCAAAAAAGCCTACAACATGATATCCACAAGACTCTGCATGCCCAGCAATAAGCTGACCTAAATGACCAGACCCTATAATGGCTAATCTATTTTTCATCAAAGTTGTGGCGTCTTTTTATAGAGAATAATGGTCGTTGCTTTGACTCTTTATATATGCGCCCTATATATATAGCTGCTACACCAATAAAAAATAATTGTACACCAGTCCCCAAAATAATGGTTGAAATCAAAGAAGGCCATCCAGCTTGAAAATCAACCACACTCATTTTCAAAAAGAATATTCCTATCACCGAAATTATTCCAACCAAACTCAAAAGCGCACCTAAACGAACAGCCAATTTTAATGGTAGTTCTGAAAAATCAAAAATAGCATCAAATGCAAGCTGCATTTTACGTTTAAAATTAAACTTACTGGTCCCCGCAAAACGTTCGCGTTGTTCAACCTCTATGCTTGTATGATGCATAGAAATATGCATAAAAATACCTTCAATAAACCTATTCTGCTCTTTGTAGGCTACAAATCGTTCCGCAAATTCTCTATTAAACATTCGCATGACAGCAAGTCCTTTAGGTAATTTAAGCCCCGTATATTTGTTTAGTGTAGACCAAAATATTTTTGAGTACATTTTATTTAACCACGAATCTCTTTTTTCTTTTCTAACCCCAAAAACCAAATCATAACCCTTTTCCATTTCCGTTATAAATCGGTGAATTTCGTCAGGGGGATCTTGCAAATCAGGATCCATGTACAACAAATAATCTCCTGCAGCATAAGTAATGGCCGCCGTTATGGCTGCTTGTTTACCATGGTTATATGAAAACTCCAGCAAACGAATATTAGAATTTCTTTCAATGTTTTTCTTGATTATTTCTACTGTATTATCTGTACTACCATCATCAACAAATACAATTTCATAGGTAACACCAATTTTTTCGAGTTCCTTTTCGGTGGTATCAATAAACGCTTGTATTACTTCTTGCTCAAAAAATACAGGTACACAAAGCGAAAGAGTTTTATTGGTCATCCTAATGATTCTATTAATTGTTCCAATTCAAAAAAGGAAGTGATTTTGTACTTACAATTTGAATAATCGTTTTCTCTATCAATTAAATAAGCCTGAATACCTAATGTTCTTGCAGGTAATACATCTAACTCTAAAGAATCACCAATATAAAGCATTTCATTTGGAGGAATTCCAATACCATCTATTACCCTTTGATAAAAAGATAAATCTGGTTTTCTACACTGCAATTCTTCAGATACAAACATCATTTCGAAATTTGTTTGCACCATGTTTGGAAGCCACTCTCTTAAATCTGATTTAAAATTTGACGCTACAACCTTTGGAAGGTTGATATTCTTTAATGATTTCACATCCTCAAACGCACGCCAAGGTTGATATGTTAACGCTTGAAATAAATCTTCCTTCAATCCTTCCGTAGGCAAAACGCCAAGATTAAACAACACTTTGCTATTGAATTCAATATAGAATTCACGGGAAGTTCGATCTGGAAATCTGACTGTTTCGGAAGTTAATTTGTGGACTTTTTTAAGGTCCTTAATTGTAACATTGTAGTCGTGCTTTTGCAGTACATCTATCCAAATCGTCCAAATTGTAGGCTTATGAATAAGTGTGTTGGCTGCATCAAAAATTAAATAACGTATCATTAGAATATCAAATGAGGAGTAGATGCATTAATACTTTCATCGTCCTTTTTACATTTTGGATATACAACATCCATGAGTATTCTTACGGCCTTACCTTCAATTATCTTGGGTGCGGAAGGTTTTTGTTTCAAAAGATACTCTTCAATTAAATATTGCACATCACAAAAACCAAATTGGGATCGAATACTATTCGTTCCTGAAATTCTACAGTTAACTTCAAATGGAACTATATCACCATTTGACCTTACTCTAGACTGAAGGTTTACAGACCCTCTCAGTTCTCCTTTAGAAATCATCCTCGTCATTATATTTTCTAATGCTATGTCATATTCCTTAGTAACCTCGCAACTAATGGTAGCTCCATTTTCCAATTCACGATACAATGTAATATGCCCATGAAGTAGCCCTTCCTTTGTAACATAAAATGCGGTTGTAATTTCTGGCCCTTCAATATACTCCTGCAACATATATTCTTCAGGAGATAATTTCTCAGGATTTTCAGGATCCATCAAAATCCCTCGAGATCCTCTCCCTTTACGAGGTTTACCTATAACACGTTTCCAATGATTTGGAACAACCTCACCTGGCAAAACCGTGTCAGCAAAAGGTAATTGATGTTTATTATGATGTAAATAAGTCAAATACTTATCTAAGTATATTTCACTTATCTCCTTTCCAGATACTGCGATGGGACAAGTAAACCGCTCTTTATTGGCTGCTAAGTAATACGTTTCATAATCTGTGGCGGTCAAAATTAGTTGCACCTTTTTTTCGTCCACAATATTCAACATCATTGGAATATAGTTGTCATCAAAAGCAAATGGTGTAACTATAACCTCATCCGCCAAATGATTTCCTGGACTAAAGCCTACAACATTAGTACCAATGACAAAAGCATCAATACCGGTTTGCCTGATATTTCTTATAATGCCCTGACCTACATTCCCTCCAATTCCAGTAACTAAAATTACAAACCTTTTATCCATTGATACAATGCTAATAAATCTTTCTTAAAATTTCTAGAGCCCGAAACAAAACCAATGCTTTGCTTCGTAAATTCATTATTATACTCAAACGAAGGATCTTCATCGATCCCCTCATACTGTATACTAACTTCGCACAATTCCTCAATAATGTCAGCCGCTTCTCGATTATTAATAGAAACTGATTCTACACCTAATCCAATTATATTAAGGGAAGTTTGTGACGCAGTAATTAGATATTGAACAGCTTCATCTACATGAAGATAATTTTGTCGTCTTGAGCCATCACCATAAAGTATAATTTTTTTATTTTCTATGGCTTGAAGAATCATTCGAGGTAAAAATGTAGATAGTGACATGCCTTCGCCAAAAAGTGATGAAAACCTTAATATTGCATACGATGACAATTGGCGAACATAATACTCTCCCCAATATTTGCTCTGGGCATATGGATTAGTAGGGCATATTGCACTATTCTCAAAAATAATTTCCGGTGTAGAATCATAAACCGAAACACTTGAAGCATATACAAAACGCTTACAGGGCAATGCGCACAGTTCTTTGGTTAATAAAACATTGGATTCGAAGATATCTTTTTCAATTTCACGTCCAAATCCCACACGTGCTGCCAAATGAAAAATAACGTCAAACTCAGGTAAATTAGATAATTGTGCGCGACCAACGGCTTTTACGTTTACACTATTTAATTCTAGGAATGGTTTATTGTTTTCTAATACCCAAATTTCGGTATCCGTCTGCACAAATTGCCTTAAAAGCGCACCACCCAATAATCCACTTGCACCAGTAATAAAAACACGAGTCATTAAATAGCTTCTATTTTTTTCACCCTTGAATAAAATTCGCCATTTTCCCACCCCATTTCACCAGCTTCTATCCAAGGACGTTCTATCATTTTATTCAGAAAATCATATTCCCAAAGACCTGGATTATCATTTTTTTTTAACCAATAAACAAACTATTTACGCTAGTAATATTATTTTACAGTAGGATGAATAAATAACAAGTTTGTGTTTTGTAATGAATCTATTTCTATAGAATTAATGCATTTAAAATTCTTGTATAAACTATCTGTCCATAATGGGGAGTCATTTTCAAAAGAAAATATTTTTTCTGAATACAGAATACCTGTATTGCAACCAAAGTAATTTTCATAATTTGGTATTGAATGGACTGAAGATGGATTTGTCCAATGCATAATCTTCTTACCTGCCGGAATTCCATATAAATATCCAGCCACTCTATTCACACCAATAATAGAGTCACATTGATATTCAAAATCTTCAATTATTGAAATTTTTTCCATTATACTACCAGATGGTTCAACATACAAACCGTTAAACTTAGTGTTTCCTAAATACTCATGTGTTTGCCTTAAATAATTCTCACTTCGGTATGGTGTATATGAAATGACATAAAAGATTCCTAAAGAAGACACTAAACTAATAAGTGTTATTTGCCACTGCTTAGTTTTTATATGAGAAATGATAAAGACCATCAATAATGGAGCATAAAAACTATAATTTACTATCCAGTAGGTATTGGTTCCAAAAACGCCAGAGATAATCGATAGAGGAATTAGCAACAGCATCCAATTTTTGGATTGGAAAAAGTTATTTATTCCAGAAAGGAATATCAAAAATAAACAAGTGCTAATTCCTGAATTTAATATATTCTTAGGTGAGTAATAAGCGAATTTATGAAGTGAATAAACCAAAATACAATACCCTAACAAAAGCAAAATATTTGATTTTGAAAATACTTTATCTTTTCGGAGAAACATAATTTCATATAATCTTCTCACTCCAAAACCGGAAAGCGCAAAAAATAAAAGGCAAGCTATAAACGTCACAAAATTACCAACTTGATCCGTGACAGTATGACTATTATCCACACCTGTTTCAGATCTAGTATAATCCATCAGATTTTCTATTGCTCCTAGTATAGAAATTCCTAAAAAATCAAATAAAAATACAATCGCTATGAGACTTACAATTGCCCAATACATGAGTTTCTTTGATAATTTCATAAAAAACAATAACAACACAGGTAAATAAATAATAGCACTTACTTTCCCCATTGTAGCCAACAATGCGAAAAACACACTTAAAATGACTAAGATTTTTTTCCATTTATTGCTAGCAACTTCATTAATCAACAATGCTAATAAACAGCTAACAGATAAATTCACTGCGGTCCATGAGTTATATGAAATACCAGGACTTAGTAAAAAATAGGCCATAATTACGGATGGCATCAACACTCCACTCATCCATAACATTTTTTTATCGGGCAATAATTTTTTCACATAAAAAACTGCTACTATAATTACCAGTATATATTGACCTCCTCTTAATATTCTATAAAACAATGCGCCATTATCGCCTAATCCAAGTTTAATTAATAAATCTCCATATAATATAAATCCCTTTTCATTACTGAAGGATGAATCCGTAAAAAGCAAATTATAGCTCTCATCTGTAAAATCAATACCTCTTGGCATTATAAAAATTAATATCAGTATTGATACAATTATCGATACAGTACTTAATAAGTCTTCCTTATCCAATTTCATTTTGGCTATTTGAATTTCGTGATATTGGCAATAATTTAATGCTCAACAAATGTCTTTGTATTGTATAATGTCTCACACCATTTAGCAAATAAATTCGCGAACTTCTATTTTTCGAGAATAAGGGTTTCTAACGGTTCCCGGACAGTATTGAATATAGTCTAGGTGATAATCTTAATAGGATTTTTGCACATATTATGCATATCACAACACACAATGCAGGGCTTATAATAAAAACCAACCACGAGTGAAATGGCAATTCATGACTGATTAAAAAAACTCCCTTTTTGATGCCTGTTAATAAGGGCTCGTGAAAGGCAAATACAAAAAACGAAAATCCGGAATATCTCCACAATGGATTCGAATGAAGAAATTTCAGTTTGTCCCATATCAACCATACTGACAGGCACCCAATAAAATTGAATAGTTCATTTCCCCACCACGGAAAGAGTTGAAAGGAATATACTCTGAAATAGGCTTTCACCAAACAAAATATTAACCACACAAGGGTGATGCCATTCACCCAAGCCTTCGACAACTTATACCGTGCAATGCGCTCATACGAAAATGCAATGGAAGCACCAATTGCATAAAACAAAAGGCTCATTCCTTGAAAGGGCAAAATCGGCACATACATTACAACACCGAGCACTACTATTAAGGACAATACGATATGCCATCGATTCAAAAAATACAGCGGAAGGGTGCAACATACCACCATCACCATCAAATCCCGTACAAACCAAAATTGGTAATTCACGGGGTCTACCAACCAAACATACAAGATGTTTGAAAAATTGCTTGTAGGCATTTCTCCGTTCACCAAAGAATGCGTTAAACTGTTGGAATTTAGAATCAACATCAACCCGATTCCTAGAGCTGACCAAATAAGGTAAGGCACCAACAAACCCTTCGTTCTAGACATTAATTTCGCCTTCCAATTAAACCACGTACCATCAAAACTGGCAAAAAACAAAAAGCCCGACATCATAAAAAAAGCAGGCACCGCAATTCGGGTGATGCCTTCTCCAAAAAGTGCTTGGATAAACTTCAAAATCGTGCCATTGTGTACAAAACCTGCCATATTCAACTTAGGTGCAGAGGCGTGTAATACCACCACCAACAACATGCAAAAAAACATGACATTTTTTATTTTATGGCTAAGAGCTGAATGTATATTAATGACTGGCATCGTGTTTCAAACTTCTTTTGTAAAAATACCATGCCGGGAAAACGGTAAAAAAATAGAACATGAATTGCTGCGGGGTATAGCCTCTAGATATAACAACATATAGATATGCCGTAGTTAGTACCTTAAAAATAAACAACCAGGGATGCACTTCTGTTAATGTTTGGTCTTTAGAAAATTTACCCGTTTTAGCAAAAAACCACCCCATAAAAAGAGCCATCATAACAATTCCCCACCACTTGTACATCATGTAATATTCCCCGTAACCTAAAATGGCTTGCCCGTTACCTGCATTTCCACTGTTTGGGCGCATGTAAACTTTTTCAATGTACTTTAAATGTTCTCCCGTAGTTTTTTTAGGCCATAATTTTCTTGGGATAGGTGAAACCAAAGATTGAATAACGGGAGACATGCCCACCGTTGGAAATAATGTTCCTGTATGGAACATCACCAGTCCTGAAGCTTGGAAAGTAGCACTTTCACTCAAGGAATATTCTAAATTACCTTCCAGACTTTGCCCTTCTAAACGAGTAATATCCAAACCACTTCCGTACGATCTGGATTGTTCCATAATACCCATCAAAACCAAAAAACCAATACAAAGAAGACCCAATGGAATAATTTTCACTTTTCTATTCCTCGAAAAATACCACGCCGACAAGCAGGCAAATCCCATGATGACCAATCGCCATCGAAAGCCCATCGATATGGTCAAACCAACAATTAGGAACATAACAACGCCAAATACAATAATTCCTAACTTCTTTTTTCTATATAAATATACAAACCCAGGAGCAGACACGATCAAAAAATTAAAGGCATTACCTAAATAGGCATTGAAACTTCCAGCATTGAACAACGCTTCACTCCCTTCTGTTTGAGCTTCCCAGAATTGCACGCTCGCCAAGCCCCAAAAACCTTTTAGTACTACGAAACTACCCAAACCTATACCAAAACAAATCCATATTTGTTTTTTAAACTTATTCATGTTCAGCTCAATGGGCCGACAAATTTTCGCAGGAGTTGCATAATAAGCAACAATGAAACACAAAGCAAACAACAAAGCGCCAGCCCAAGCATATATAAAATATGGTCGATGATCAATATTTCTCAAATTGGTGTCGTTATCCCAAATGGATTTGATGGGGCCAACTATAGCATAGTAAATCATGACCACAGAAAACATGGTAATGGGCGCCCAAAATGCTAACTTCTTTTTGGAGAAAGCATTCGCTATTAAAGGTGCAAAACACAACATCCCCAATACCACGATGAAATACCATTCCATGTCATTGACTTGACCCGGATGCGTTTTTAAATGCTCAAAATCAAACATAATCCCCCCCCTTTTCCAACACCTGTAAAATCAAATGACAAAAGTAGTTTTTTAAGGTCCTTACTACACAGCTCATAAATTTTCATCAACAGGCTTAACTTAAGGTTAAGTTTTTACATGCCCCAACAAAATCTTCTAAACGAAATCCTGATGGCACTTTGATCGGTTGGCCCATAAAAGTATGTTTGCGATCCATTAGCTTAGTTAAAATTTCAAGGAGATTGTGGTCGTTGAATACATAACCATTTTCGCCTTTCACAATCAATTCTTTTGCACCACAATTATCTGAAATTAAAACGGGGGTTTCCGCCGCAAGAGCCTCATTTACAACCAAACCCCATTGATCGTAAATGCTTGGCAGTACCATCCATTGGGCAAGCTGCATAAGTGGTATCATTTCACTTGTATGTACAAAACCTTTGAACTCCACCAAATGACCAATATCTAGTTCATCAACCAATATTTCTAATTCTAACTGCAAAGGTCCATCCCCACATAAAAAAAGCTTTGGTGGGTTTTCTACTTTTTCAATCGCTTGGGCAAAAGCCGAAAGAAAAAATGCATGGTTTTTTTTCTCCACCAAACGGGCTGGAAATACCCAATAATTTTCTTTGGTAATACCTATTGCAGGTTTCCATAGTTTTTCATCGACAACATCCCACGGTTTCCCAACGGGCTTCAAAAAATTCAATTGTCTCAAATAGACTTCGCTTTCTTTACCCGCCACCAATGCTCCATGGTAAAATTTCAGGACCAAACTCTTTACTATTTCTTTCCACCATATCCGTTCAGCATCAGCTGCTCGACTATCGGAAATCAATATTCGTTTTGCTTTTACTAAAGTTGCGGCCAACAAAATATTCAACATTTCCTTGTCGTACCAACCGCAAATAAAAACTGTTTTAGAAAGGAGATATTGTTTGAGAGTTCCTATGTTTTTAGAATAGGTAACGCGTTTATATATAGCATTCGGAAATTCAGTTTCCCAAGAGTAAGTAGTGTCGTTTGGCCTAGTCTCAATAATCAAAACCTGCATTTCTTTGGCTAAAGCCTGAAAACGAGCATGATGGTAAGGTCCTATTTGTTGGATAGCAAAAACAATTTCACGCATTTGCAATCTCGATATATTTTGAACACATTTCCGAAACCCTAAATTGATTTAAGTATGTTTTTCTTGCACTTATTTCACTTTCCGTAAAGTTTGGGCTTTCAAAAGCCGTTAAGATAGCTTCACTTAGCAAATCCGCCGATTCTCGAGTAACTAAAGCGCCCCATCTGCCATTCTGAAGCACTTCTCGAGTTGCTGGTAAATCTGTACATACTATTTTACATCCGGAAGCTATCGCCTCCAATAAGGTAATACCAAAACCTTCTCTTAACGTAGACAACACATAAACATCAGATTCAGCTAAAACAGAAACTACTTTCTGTTTTCGTCCTAAAAAACGCACACCATTTATGGCATTATCTTTAACAAATTGCTCTAGTTTTTGGCGCAACTTTCCTTCACCAATTAGATTGAGTTGATAGTTTCTGTTAACATTCAAGATTTTCCACGCTTTCAATAGAGTTAAATGATCACGCGCAACTTCCATATATCCTATCATACATGCTTTTTTCTGCTTGGATGTGTGAAATGTAAATTCATTCAATGCCAAAGAGTTGTAAACCACTGATAAATTTTGCGGCAAAATACCTATAGCTTTCATCTCATTCTTCACATATCCCGAGCATGCGATAAATTTCACGTTTAAAAAATAAGACATCCAAAAAGTCAATGCTGTTGTGATATATCTCCCAAAAAAACTTGAACCAGGAGGATTACCAATATGTGTAATTTTCTTTTTTACACCAGCCCTCGATGCCCCAAGGTGTATCCATTGAGAATGTCCTGTAGGCCAAGCAATAACCAAGTCTGGTTCAACTTCAGTACATACTTCTTTAACCAAAGCTGATATCTTAAAACCCGATTTTAGCGATGGCACAAATGAAGAATTGGTATAAACCCTAGTATTAGCTTTAAAGTCCGGTAACAATTCGCCTGAATCGGACAAAAATAGTACCTCTTGTTCATGCTCTTCCAAATTCAACCAATCCAACACCAACTTGGGTGTTCCTTCAGCACGAGCGCTTGTGAGTACATGTAAAATTTTCATGCGAATACTTTATCCTTGAAAAAGGCTTCTATCCGTTGCATGTAAGCTTCGGTAGACGCATAAAACATATGTTTCTCCAATATTTGACTATGTTCTTTCACTAATTCAGGATGCTCAACGTAGTTTTCAATGGCTTTCTTTAAACTAGAACTTGATCCCATTTCGATCAATTGAACACCCTCACCGTCGTTTAGAAATACCCCTGAATTGACAGTAGTAATGATAGGAATTTTGTACTGAATAGCTTCATAGCATACCGTAGCTGATCCTTCAAATAAAGTTGGCAAAACAAATACATCCGCCCATTCATAGTATGAAGATATTTCTGTTCGTGGAATATGTCCTACAAAATCAACAAACGCACCATAACGCTCGTGTATCTCTCGATTCAAAGAACTTTTACCACAAATTTTAATTTCACATGTAGCTTGTAACGACTCCGCTATTTCTAACAGATATTGTATGCCTTTTCTTAAGCAAACGGTACCGACAAAAAGAATTCTTAATTTCCTTTTGCCATCGTATTCTTTACATGGATTTTTTTGCATCAAAAGTGGAACACCATAAGGTATTACCTCAACTTTTTCAGCAGAGTACCCCAATTCAACAATAGAGTCTTTAACAAACTGCGACCCGCAAATTACATGGTCGGTAAATTGCCACTCTTTAGTTGCAACATCTTGCCAGAAAGCTGCCGAAGTTTCTGAATAGGGTACGTTTTCCCAAGTTGAATATGCACCCAAATATTTAGCAATTATGGCATTATAAATCCCCGCAGGTGCTATTATTTGCTCTTTTACAGTCGCTATTCCTTTCGTTTTAGCAAATTCAAAAATATGCTGGCTCGACGAGCCTACCATCATCACAGCATCTACATTGGCTAAATTATCCCGCATCATAAACCGCTCTAATGCCATTCCATTATTGAAATTCGCAGTGTTGCTTTGGTTTTCGTTTTTAGCCTGACTCAAACGCCAAAAATTACGAAAGCCCCATAATGGTAAGTGCATTATTTTGTTTGAAGGGATTTCTTTTACTTCACGCAAGGCCAACCCTTTTGTAAAGCCCAATTTCGAAATGAATTTGGGTAGTCCTTTATTGATCGTAATATCGGTATAAAGTTTTTCTAGTAATGAGGCATGATATATGGCTCGAGGCACACCATAATACATTCTAGCGCCAATATGTCCAACCCTAATCTTCTTTGACATTAGCTCTTTCTTTTTGGTTGTAAACTTCACTTTTTAAAGTATTGTAAATAGTATAAGAAGCACGATTCCATGTGCAATAATCTGAAGCTTTTGTGGTTTCTTTTCGCATGGAATCGTAATTATCTTCGTCATTCCAAACAGTAGCTATAGATAATGCCATAACTAAAGCTGGGGTTTCTAACTTTGCCCTTACACTGGCTCCTTCTATTAAGGTATCTTTTAAGCCTTGATGGTAATATCCCATAACGGGAATACCAGCCGCTAAAAACTCCAATACCGATATGCCCAAGGCTTCGTCGCTAGAAAACAAAGCGCCAAAATGGCATTGTTGTAAAAACTCTATCCATTTTTCAGGTTGCTTCTTTTTATGGATGTAGCCCAAATAGTTTACAAAAGGCAATTGACTAATTTCCTCAGGACATTCTCCAACCAACACTAATTTCACATCTATAGACAAAACTTGAAGTTGCTTGGCCAATTCCACCAAATACAACAAGCCTTTACGTTTATAGTCTTTGGCTACAAAACCTATGGTTAATGTTTTTGAAAGTGGTTTTGGTAATACGCTATTCTGCGCCATATTGGCGCCAGGCAATACATGATGTATTTTTTTTGGCTCAATTCCATAACTCGTCTCTAAAGAATCACGCAACCACGACCCCATGATCATGACAGCATCTGCCTTTTGGTAATTTTTTTTTTCAATCTCTATAAGCTCTTTTTTTCTAGCTTCTGAAAGTTTGATGCTATAGGTGGGTGAATTGAACAATTCTTCCAAAGTACAATCGATGTAGTACACCAATTTTTCAAAATGCCCAGAATACGGTAGCAATTGATTGAAGCTGATTAAAGTACCCGAAGTGTATTGATCAGATATTTGATTATTGAGTTGCTCCAATTCTTTTTTGGAATATTGATACCCAAAAATGCTTTTGCCTTGAAGTGTTTGCTTCAAACGCCACAAAGCCTTAACCAATTTGGATGCATTGGGTTTTATATCAAAATACTGAACATCGCCATAGTTTTCCAAGGCTTTTCCACAGTAATAAGCCGTACCACTCCACTCCGATTCGTTGGCTGCATTGCCCTGTATGCAAAGAGAAAACTTATTCGACACGTAAATAATTTTCAGCGAATGTTTTGGGTGCAAATTTATTTCTAAAAAAGCATTTGTACTCTAAAGCCAATTGCTCCATTTCTGGGTAATTGGCCAAACTATGTTTCATAACTTCAGTAAGGTGATGGTGATTTTTAGCCTCAAACCATTGCACTACTTTATTTTCAGGGTCCCATTCTTTTAACATGGGCAAATCAGAACATATAGTTGGTATTCCACTCACCAAAGCCTCTCCAACAACACCCGCCAAACCTTCTTTTGCACTTGTGGAGTACACAAAAATATCTATGCCTTGGTAGAACGTTTTTTTATCGTTTACTCGTCCTAGAAATTGAACCTTGTTTTGTATTCCAAGTTGACCGACCAATAATTCTAAATTAGCTCTTGCGTCGCCGTCTCCCGCCAATTGCAATAGGCAATTATCATCCGTTTTAACAAGTTCGGCAAATGCTCGAATTAAAGTCGTGAAATCTTTAATGGCATCCATTCTAGCCATCATGCCAATGATATTATTATCGGAATCGATGTCTTTGTTTTTTATAAAATCTTCCACCACTATGGGTTTGAACGATACTTTACTTTTTAAACTTTTATACGCTGGCGTTGTGGTACTCGATTGTAGCACATAACGCGACACCGGCCTAAGTTCCACTTTATTGGAATTGTACTTATACCACGTGTTTTGCAGCATGCGTAATATGCGTTGCTTTTTTCCAAACAAAACTGGATTACCGATGTGAACCAAAATTCTATTGGAAAATGGCTCCAATGCCGACAAAACTACAGGTAGGTGCATGTGACTCCAAAAAATGATTATTTCGTATTGTCTTCCTGCCAATTGATTTTGCAGTTCCCTTTTCCACTTATAAAAAGGCAGGTCCAACAATTGGCATTGTTCTACAATAGCCTTAGCATTTTTCCATTTTTCAACAAATGGTCCCTTGCCATCGTTCAAGAGTAAAACATGATGTTCTGCCTTAATTTCTTCAACAATGGTTAATGCATTGAATTCGCAACCGCCCAATTCGGCATATGGAGAAATGTGTAGAATTTTCATTTCGCCAACAATTCGTTAATCTGTCGTTCTAATGTTTGTTTCAGGTCATTAACATCATTATAATTGAAGTGTTTTATGACCTTATGCTCTATACCTATATAAGGACTAGAAATCACCTTCATACCGGCATTCAAAAAATCGAGAACAACCAAAGGACCTGTTTCTGGCCATAAAGAAGGCACAATGCCTATGTGTTTATCACACAAAAAAATTTGTACATCTTCGGGGTTCAATAATTTTGGCGGATAGACAAAATCTAACATCGCTATTTTTTGCCCTACCTGTAAAGCATACTGGTCGTCTGCATCGAAACCTGGACCTATAAAATGCACCTCTATTTCTTGTTTGGTGCTTGAATCTAAATTTTCAAGAGCTTCCAGTAGTATCAATTGTCCCTTGATGTTGGTACATCTGCCAGAACACACCAATTGTATTTTACCCAAATGGGGCTTACTTTTGGCTTCAGGAAGTTTGAAGTTGTAGACCGCTTCAAGAGGATGGTATATTAATTTTTCTTCTTGCACGCCATTCAATAGCAAAAGATCTTTCACCCATTGGGCATGGAATTGCACCATATCCAATGCATCTACCCACAAATTAAAAGCATCGATGTAGGCACTTGTATAGAAATTAGCATGGCTTAATTCTGACAGTGGGTTTCCGCTTAATTTTTCTGTATTCAATGAAAAAGAACGGGTCATTCGTCCCACTAAAACACCTTTCGATTTGCCTATTCTACATTGAGTGCACGAATGTATTTCGAGTTTTCCATTGCAAATATTTCCTTCGGAATGTATCAGGCTTCGATTGGGACAACTTTGACCTGGAGAATGGTAAACACCGATGATCTTGCACTTTGGTAAACTGCTTTTAATATTGATTAATATGTTTCCGGAAAAATGCGGATTTCGATCGTGTACATACACAACATCGGGTTGTACCTTAAGGACTAAGTTCTCAAGATCGGCATAATTCTTTAAGCCTGAATAATAGGCTTGTTTGGAGAGAATAGACTGTTTAACCACACTCACAGTAAGCCCCTGATGAACGTATTGAGGCATAGACCCCAAGCGAACAATCTCAATAACATGCCCTTCCGTTTGCTGATTTTTAGCCAAATGCAATACATACGATTCAGAACCGCCAGTGCTATCGGGGTAAAATGAAGACGTGAGATGAAGGATTTTAATACTCAGTTAATTTATGATATTGTTATTTACTTTTTTTTGCTCGTCTACTGAGAACTACTTTACTAAGCCATTGTTTAGGAAGGAGCTTTCCTACATACCAAAATAAATTTTTGTTGTGCTTTATGATTGGGTTAATCTCTAGTCCATAATTTTTCAGCTCTTCAATATATTGGCCTCTAATTTTAGTCCAATACTCTCCATTGTTATCTTTTAGTACTGAAAATGTGTAGGGTGAAAAATGAATAAATTTAACTTCTTTTGTTTTTCTAACATCTTCTAACACTGATGTGCAAAAACCCGAGACGGTCCAATTTAATATTTTTTCATTCCAACCAGCAGCATTATACCCTTCATCAAGTATTTTGACTTTGTCAAAATAAATTGGAAATAAATTCAGATAAGTTTGATCAACAAAGGTATTCAATACATCTTGATCTCTTGAACAATTGAATAAACAGGCATTACCCCACCAAATAGCAGCATCAATTCCTTGTTTGTTAAAGGCAACAAAACCAGCGTTATAAATCCCATCAAAAAACGCCTTTTTTAAATACCCATTCGATACATCTGGTGTAATAGGAAACCAATGGGGTGTGATTAAAACATTGTTATGGTCCAATGAATGAACCATTTCCGCAACATTACCCGTAAAATACAAATCAGAATCACAATAAATTACTTTGTTCTGAGATTTTAAAAAATGTTCAATCAAAATAGGTTTTAACGTGTAGCGCAAACTATCAATGTCCACTTCACCATATTTTTGAAACGCCAACTTTACCTTTTCAATTTCTAGCCCCGATTTGAAACTCATTATCTCAATCTCCGAATCATTGTAATCATCATCTAATTCCAATGACGTTACAAATGCTATAAATCTAAATTCACCATCATAATTTCGGGCAAATGAGTTTTTAACGGCTTTTGCATAAGCTAAATAGTCTTTTGTTATAATAGTAAATACGATCATAATATTCTTTTAATTATTTTCCTCTTCCAATAACTCAAAAAATAAACCGCAAACGATGGAAATATTTCATAATCAGCTTTAAAAATTTGAATTATTCTTTTAGTGTTTTTCCAAGACAATTCGTTCCTCCATAATTTATATATCTCAATCAATAATATATCCTTATACAATTTGAAGTTATTATTTTTCACGGCATGCAAGATAATATCGCTCTTCAAAGGCAAATATTTCCCTTTAAAAAAATCAAAATTTTGTGTCACACCATTTTCATGTCTTCGGTAAACAGAATCAACTACTTTTTGATATAAAAATTTTCCTTCAAGACTAATAAGTAACCAATACCAATAATCAAAGACAAACCAAGAATCGGTTGTTTTTAATTTCATTTTTGACAAGGCGGAACTTCTAAAACAAACAGTAGGGGCATAAATGAAAATTCCCTTCTGAAGTAATGTTTCGAATACAATACCATCTTGTCGTCTTTCATCAAACAAAAAATGAGACTCAAAAGGTTCAATTTGTTGACCAAAACTATTTATATAAATTAAATCTGAATGCAGCAAAACATAATCTGAGTTATCACGCAAAAAAGAAACCTGTCTTTCAATTTTATCATAATTAACCCAATAATCGTCACCTTCACAAAAACAAACAAATTCACCTCTACATTCTAAAAATATTTGATTGAGCATTCCACCAATTCCAGGGTCTTTTTCAGGAAAAAGTAGTTTTATTTTTTCTTCACCATGAATGCTTTGATACTTTCTTAAAATCTCTTTATTACCATCTGTACTTCCTCCATCGCCAATAACAATTTCGAATGAGTAAGATGTTTTTTGGCTTAAAAATGAATCTATTGTTTTTTCAATGTATGCTTCATGATTAAAAGTCAAGCATGCTATACTTATTACAGGATTTAGATTATTCCCTTTTAATTTTTCTGTATGGGTATTTGGAATCATTTATAAAAATTTGAAATCGAATTCCTAACAACAACTATTAAAAAACAGATTTTACCAGGCCATTAATATCATTTTTAATATAATATATTAAATACCTCCAATGAACAATCCCTGTATTTTTCATCTGATTTCTCAATGCATGCTTAAATCTCTGATCAAATACTCTCTTGATAGATTTCGTATCATACAATTCTCTTACAGTTGAGTTTAAACTCACTTTAGAATATACTTCTTTTAAGTTCTTTAATTCAGCTAGACTTAAACTCTCATTAAAATACGATTTATACAACACTACATCTTCTTGTGTTGATAAGGTTGTTTTCATTAATTTTTGTAAAAATTTTATTCGCCCGCTATGAGTATACTGCTTAGCTACATTCCTTTTTGAAGAGACTACTTGTTTTGGATGGATTCGATAGTCCAATAATGATTCTTGAATATTATACAACTTACTAACGACTGATAACCTTAACCACATGTTATAATCTTGAGAGGTTTTCAATTCCTCATCATACCATATATTATTAATGTCCAATACGGATTTACGCATCATTATGGTTGGATGCCCCATTTGGTTTTTTATAAGCAATGATGCTTGCAAAAGATCATGATTTTCAATAAGTTTTGCCACATGAATAATACCACTATCATCAAAAAGAGTATACCACGAACCACATACGCCATAATCTAAATTTTCATCCAAAAATCTCGTTTGCTTTAAAAATCGATCTGGGTGCGCTATATCATCAGCATCCATACGAGCTATGTACTGACCTTTACAATGTCCTAAACCAATATTAAGAGATTTAGTTAATCCCAAATTGATTTCATTAGAATAAAGCTTTATCCTTTTGTCATCATAAGAACGAACAATGTACTCGCTAGAATCGGTAGAACAATCATTAATTATGATGAATTCAAAATCAGAAAACGATTGATTTAAAATACTCTCAATGGCTTCTTTCAGATACAGTTCACCATTGTGTACAGCCATTAAGACGCTAATTTTTTTCATTTAAATCTTTTTTTTATGTTTGTGATTTTTCAGGCACTCTTTTTTTTCAGTAATACCTTCACTGAATTCAACACCAAGTCGTCAAGTTTTAAATGATTTCTCTTTAAATACTTAGTGTTTTTGAAAATAAATTTAGTCTGACTTAAATCTCTACCAACTTTTAGCGATATTACTTCAAATCCTGCTTTGGAAATAGCATCCAGATAATCTTGAAATCTAAATTTGTTCAATGGCTGAATTTCAACTCTGTCCCTACCCAAATCTTTAATCCCTCTTTCTTTGATTTTATTCATCAAAAAATCATCTGAAAATATTAATTGTGGAAACGGTATATTGAACATGTTGTGCAAGTGCATACCATAGGCTGAGTAATATAGCGGTACAAACGAAAGGTAAATGTGCCCGTCATCATTCAGTACTTTCTTAAAATTCACTAATGCTTGAAAAGGATCTAATATATGTTCAAACGTATCGAAACTGTAAATCAAATCAAATTTTTTATCGACCTCTATATCTTGTGTGATATCATGAATACGAAGCGGAATGACTTTAGCTCGCTCTTTTCTCCAATCTTCAATATCTAGAAATTCTATATCCAAACCACCAGTATAAAATTGATAGCCAACCATTCCATCTCCGCAACCAAACTCTAAAATTCTAATGTCGTTAGTGCTAATATTTGTACTGTTAAGTGTGTGTATGATTTCACTTGATTTGTGCATCGAACGCATCCAGACTTTAAAGTCTGTGTATTTATCTTCAAATACAAACGGCCTTTTAGCATCTAAATGCCCAAACAGAGTATTTAAGTTACCACTGCTCTGAGAAGTTAAGGCATACTTCAACTTTAGTAAAAAAAACTTCAATTTATCTTTCATCAAACTCGTTTTGTAATCATTTTATTTGGTACTCCCCCATGAACTTCATAGGCACCTATATTTTTATTTACAACAGCTCCTGCTGCTACTACAGCGCCGTTAGAGATTTTTGTTCCGTCTAATATTTTAACTCCTGCACCAATCCAAACATCGTTACCAATAACAATACCTTGCCGTGTTAAACCTTGCTCCTTTATACATTTTGATTTATCTATAAAATTATGATTCGCTGGAACTATAACCGTTTGTGTTGCCACTCTTACATCATTGCCAATATGCAAACCTCCATGCCCATATACCACACAATACGGGTTGAAGCTACAATCATTTCCTACTTCAATATCACCTCCATACGATGCCAATACTACTCCATGATGTATCTCGCAATCATTTCCAATGTTAATGCAACCACCATACTTTACACTTAATAGTGCGGTGTTAGATATTACCGAATTGACTCCAATTGTAACACGTCTTGGGTCCCCTTCAATTTGGATACCAGGAAATTTCACTTTTTTATACAACCAATAAATAAATGGCCTTAGGATTTTATTTTTCAGCATTTTCTATTACCCATTTACCTTGATAATAAACACTCCCAAAGTATTCCACAAATTCAAAACCATTTCCAAATGCATTGGAAGACAGCATATTGAAACTTAATATGTTTTCGTAAAATTCAATGCGCCCCTCTGCTTTTGACGAAATACTCAAATCAACAAAATAGCTACCCACGGCAAAATTCACTTTTGGAAGAGTAAGCCTTGCAATTTCTTTGTCCAACCTTTCACTTTCAAGATACTCGGCTTTCATAGTTGTAGTAAATGAAGTAACCCAACGCCCTTTTGAATCTTTAATAATTAATCCAATATGTGCATCAATATGACTCTTCAAATCATTTAATATCACTTCAAAATTTAAGTTACTACCACATAAAACATCACTTACAGATAGGCCTTCATCGTCCAATAAGGACACTATTTGGATAACATTATTTTTGTTCTCGTTTACAAAACTCCCCGTAAAATTTTGGTTTTGATTGATGTACAAAGCAATAATATCCTCTGTTTTACCCATTTTCAATACACGCCCCTTTTCCAAAAAAATGCATTGAGTACACAGGTTCTGAATACTCGCCATGTTGTGACTCACGAACAACACCGTACGGCCTCCACCAGATGATATTTCTTGCATTTTACCAATGGCCTTTTTTTGAAACTCAGCATCGCCAACAGCCAATACTTCGTCCACTATCAAAATTTCCGGCTCTAAAAAGGCTGCAACTGCAAAGCCCAAACGCACCTTCATACCTGAGCTATAGCGCTTAACAGGTGTATCGGCATATTTAGCACAACCGGCAAAGTCCATTATTTCATCGTACTTGACGTCAATTTCTTTTTTGGTCATTCCCAAAATAGTGCCATTGAGGTACACATTCTCTTTACCACTCATTTCGGGGTGCATACCAGTACCTACTTCCAACAACGATGCTATTCTACCCTTTGCTTTTATACTACCAGAGGTAGGAGATGTAATTTGAGAAATCACTTTCAACAAAGTACTTTTCCCTGCTCCGTTTTTACCAATAATTCCTACTACTTCACCTTTTGGTATTTCAAAATTAATGTCATCCAAAACATTGACATAGGAGTTGGTTTTAGACTTTGAAGACCTATCATTGCTTTCGCCAACTTTTAAGTACCGATCTTCTTTGCCTCTAATTTTATCCAACCAACGGTTCAAATCATGGGATATCGTACCCGTACCTATTTGACCTAGTCGATAAACTTTAGTTAAATTTTCAACCTTTAGCGCAATTTCTTTCATACTCAAATACGGTAATAATCTTGGAACCAAAGAACAAATTTCCGCAACCCAGTTTCAATGGAGGTGGTTGGAACATACCCAATTTTATCATGAAGTTTATCTATGTTGGCATAGGTTTTATAAACATCACCGGGTTGCATTGGACTTAATATTTTTTGTGTTTTTTTTCCCAATTCTTTTTCCAATACTTCAACAAAATGCAATAGTTCTACTGGTTTATTATTGCCAATATTGAATAAATCAAATGGTACTGGATTTTCAGGCGGGCAATCCATCAATCGGAACATGCCTTCTACTATGTCATCTATATAAGTAAAATCTCTTTTTAAATTACCTTCATTAAAGAGTTCTATAGCTTCATTCTCAACAATTTTCTTGGAGAATTTAAAATAGGCCATATCGGGTCGACCAAATGGGCCATAAACAGTGAAAAATCTCAATCCCGTACAAGGTATTCCATACAGTGCACTATAACTATGCGCCATTACTTCATTAGATTTTTTTGAAGCGGCATACAATGAAACAGGCGAATCGGTCACATCGGATTCACTGAATGAATCTGCATTACTGTTTCCATAAACAGAACTCGAAGACGCAAAAATCAAATGTTTCACGGGATGTTCTCGACAAGCTTCTAATAAGTTTATAAAACCAATAAAATTTGCATCTATGTATTTGTAGGGCTGCTCTATACTGTAACGAACTCCTGCTTGAGCGGCCAAATTGTATACAATTTCAAACTGATTTGCTCGGAACAATTCATCCAACGATGACTTATCGGTGATATTGATAGCGTGAAATTGAAAATTTTTATGCAGCCTTAATATTTTAAGCCGATCCAATTTTAAATCAACAGAATAATAATCATTCAATGAATCTATTCCTAAAACTTGCCATGACGTATTCGTCAGTAACAATTTGCACAAATGAAACCCAATAAAACCGGCTGCTCCTGTTACCAATATCTTCATTAGACCGTATCCATAAATGTTTTCTCTGTTTTAGAGAATATGACGACTCCAACTATTAGTAACACCAACATCACCCCGGAGCTATACGCTAAGCCGAAAAATGTAAACTGTCCAGCACCTAAAAACATGTATTTAAACGCTTCTATGATGTGTACAAAGGGATTGAATAATATTAGTGTTTGATATTGTGGCGGAACAGAAGAAACGGGAAAAATAACGGCAGAGGCATACATCATCAATTGCACAATGAATGCCAAAAGGAAAGTCAAGTCGCGGTACTTGGCCGTTAGTGACGTAAAAATAATACCCGTTCCCATACCATATCCTGCCATGAGCACTAGTAGTAATGGTAAAAACACGATGGTCCAATTTGGGTTGACATCAGCACCATTCGCCCACATAATGAAAAAGAAACAAAGGAACAATGCAAATTGAATTCCAAATTTAATCAAACCGCCAACCACCTTTGACAGAGGCATAATCAGTCTTGGAAAATACACTTTCCCAAAAATGTTTTCATTTTCCTTGAACGTTTTAGAGGTACTGTTGAAGGTTTCTGCAAAATAATTCCAAATGGTAATGCCTGCCAAATAAAACAATACTTGCGGCGTCCCATCGGTTGAAATATTGGCGATACGTCCAAAAACCAACATATAAATTAAAGTGGTCATGATGGGCTGAACCAAAAACCAAATTGGTCCTAAAATGGTTTGTTTGTATATCGTAACGACATCCCTACGCACAAACATTTTAAGCAAATCTCTATACCGCCAAACTTCTTTTAAATTGAGTTTGAATAGGCTCGATTTTGGCTCGATAACAATATTCCATTTTTGCTTTTCATCCAGATTACTCATCATGTGCAGAATTCCATAATAATAAATGTTTTTCCTTTTGGAGAACCGTATAATAGTTATCCTCTTTGTAAAAAATACTGAAAGCTATTTTTTTATCAATATTTTTCTCTAATTTTTCCAATAAGGTCATTAAATATTGACGGTTGGGATCTCCAACAATCAGCAATTCCATCACTCCACTCTGTAAACCATTCGCTAAATCGCCCAAGAGATAAACCGCTTCTAGGTTTTCCAATCGATTCAAGACTTTATCTAACAACAAATCCAAACCAAAATACTTGCGAACAATGCTGTTGATGTCCTGGTACAAAGGGTGCTGAGTATTGACCTGAAATACCTTCTTTTTCCCTTCGAATGCATGCGTGAGCATGTTGGCTTGCTCCAGTTTATTCAATTCCAATCGTATTCCGTTGGTACTGCCTCCGAAATCCTGTTCCAAACTGCGCAAATACGCCTTATTATCCGGGTTCAAGAAAAACTTAAGCAATAGCTTTAGTCGTGTTTTAGAAGATATTAAAGACTCTATCAAGGGGCTAAATTGACACAGCTTCGCTCACTCAGTCCCATGGAATTTTGGCTGAAAAATTAAAGCAGGGCAAATATGAGTAATTATTTGGCTCAATTATCATTCGTTAACAAATTGATAAAACACTCCGCTCTTAATAACTGTATATAATCAACATCTAACAATTCACAAACGCTATTGTCATAAAATGTCGGTTACTGAGCAATGAAAAATGGATTCAACAAATTTTCTTTGTTGTATATCAATTCTTCTCCTTCAATTGTTTTTATCCTATAACCTAGTACATGTATAATACCATGTGCTGCAGCTGTGTCCCACTCCATGGTTGGAGCAAAGCGCGGGTATATTTGAGCTTTATTTTCTGCCAGCAATAGAAATTTTAAGGAACTGCCCATAGATACTGCACTAGCTTTGGGGAAGTCCTTTATAAAAGCTTCTGTTTCCGGCGATCTATGCGAACGAGATGCTAGAATAGTTTTGACTTCTCCTGCTTTTTTAGTTTCTAATTGAATGGTATTGCCCGCGTGATGACAAAAAGCACCTTGACTGTTGCTGTAATACAATTTATCCAATACAGGTGCATAAACAACACCAAATAATGGTTTCCCATTTTGGATGTACGCAATGTTGACCGTAAATTCACCGTTTTTCTTAATGAATTCTTTAGTCCCATCCAACGGATCTACCATCCAAAACTCTGTCCATAGCGATCGTTCTGAAAAAGGTATTAATCTTCCCTCTTCGCTCAAAATAGGCAAGCCTAAAGACTGTAAATGTTTTTCTATGATGTTATGCGCCGTTTTATCAGCAATCGTTAAAGGCGAATCGTCCGATTTAGCTTCTACAGAAAAACCTCCTGCAGCATAAATTTTTAAAATTTCACTACCAGCTTCTAAGGCCGCTTTTTTAGCCAATTCCACAAATTCATCGTTAATCATAGTCTTAACTTCAATTTAATACAGGCTACATACCTCTGTCTTTGATGTTAAATTGTCAATTGAAACAATTATAAGTTGTCCCAACAAAGCAATATCTAATTTTCTTTATCTCCATACGACCCATAACCGTAACCGTAGTTTCCGTAACCGTATTTGTACGCATACTTATAGCGCTTACCTCCGTATTTGTACAACAAATGGTTGTTCTTAACCCCGTTTAAAATCAGCGAGAAGTTTTTTGGCGCATAGGCTTCTACATAGTCCTCAATATCGATGACCGTTTGACGGGTGGCGTTTTTGGTGTTCAATACCAAAAGATTAACATCGGAATACTTTTGCAATTCCTTAGCATCGGTAATCAAATGCAATGGCGGGGTGTCGATGATTATGATATCGTATACTTCTCGCAATTGTTGCATCAATAATTCTGTTCGATCCGACAAAACCAACTCCGATGGATTAGGCGGCCGTTGGCCTGAGGTAATGACATCAAAATTTGGAAAAATAGTTTGCTTAACTTTTCTAAAATCAACTTCTGCCCCTCCCAGCAATGAACTCATGCCTGCAACATTGTCTAATTTGAGTTTTTTATGCACCGAAGGTTTGTGCAAATCCAAATCGAGCAACACTGTTTTTTTATCGCCCAGAGCCTTAAGCGCTGCAATATGAATGGCGTTATACGTCTTTCCTTCGCTTGGAAACATGGAAGTCAACAAAATGCTTTGGTGGTTGGAATCCACGTACTGCAAATTGGTTCGGATTCTTCGGTACTGCTCCGCCAATTCCGATTTGGGGTAATCTTTGTTGTTCGGGACCAATTCGTTTTTAAAATTCGACACGCCTGCCAACACCGGGAGATTGGACCAATCTTTGAAATCTTCAATGTTTTTGAAACGCTGGAAAAAGAAAAATCGAATGGCCGTTGCCAAAAGCGCCAACACCAATCCGTACATCAAAAATGAGGTTCGAATGGCCCCTCTATCTGGTCCGATACGTCCAATCAAACGCGGCTTCTCTACCACTTCCGCCGCCGAACTGATGGTGGACCGTTCGATGATGACCCCAGCACGTTTTTCTAGTAAAAAATTATACAGCTTTTCGTTGACTAAAATCTTTCGCTGGTAATTGATGATTTCGCGCTGATCTTTTGGAATGGAGCGCAAAATGCTTTCGAAATTCTTAACCTCCGTCATCAAATAGATTTTCTCTTTCTCTATAGCACGACTAGTTTCCTTCAAATACGAAATCAACTCTGTGCGAATGCTCTGAATATTTTTGTTGGTATAATCGAATTGCGGATTGCCTTGTGCTCTGTCTTCGTCCAATCTGTTATCTCCAAATTCCAACTCGTACATCTGGTCCAACATCTTAACAATAAACCCTTCGTTTTCGGGCATGTACAACAAAGGCGGCATTAAAGATGTGCTTTTACCGCTTTCTAAGAACAACAGCAATTCGCTTACGGTATTGAGTTGCAAATCCCATTGATGAATTTTCTCGTCAGCTTCCACCATCTTATCCAAATAGCGCTCTTCCTCCGAATTCAAGTCGATGATGCTCTCTTTGGCTTTGTACGATTCCAAATCCAGTTCACCTTGACTGATGTAGCGCGTTACTTCATTGATTTGTTTGCCAATAAAATCCAAGGTTTTGTCGTTGAGCAAATATTTCGCCCGCACGTTGTATTCGATGTAAGACGCCACCAAGGTGTCCAATACAGCTTTTGCTCTCCGGGCATTGAAATCGGTATAAGATATTTTGATAAAAGAGGTATACTCGAAGTCGCTCAAAGCCATAGAGTTTCTCAACGTCGCCACATTACCAGATTCTGTACGCGCCAATACATGGTAATCGCCCCGGATGCTGGAAGCGCGTTTCGCTAATTTCAAATGCACCAAATCGTTATTAAAATACAAGGCGTTAGCAGGAAACTCAAACACTTTCTCATCCTTCCCTATAAAAAGAGTCAATACCGTCTTTTCCTCAGAATATTGAATTTTGAATTCATTTCTAATCGTGCTGTTTTTTGTTTGGAAATCAAGCACATAAAAAGGTCCATTAGGATACAACTCTACCCGGCGCAACCGTCCTTCTTGATAAATGCTGTAATTCCAATTGAGTTTATTCACCACCTCGGCCAACAAATCGTAGGACAACAAAACCCGTTTTTGATTGCTCAGCGTAGCATAAGCCTCATAGCCCGCCAAACCTTGATAAGAAGACAATGAAGCATTCACATCCGATGGACCCGAAATCAATATTTCGGTTACACTTTGGTACACATCTTGTTTTTGGTAGGCCGTATATACCCCTATGAGCAAAGAAGCTCCAATAAGCAGTACAAAATAATACCAAGACGAAAGCAATGCTCTCATCACGCTACGCGGTGATTTTATCGTAAAAAATCGATTGGATACGTTCATTTTCGCTAACTTCGCGGTAAATATAACCTTATTATGTTTCTATATCGACTATTGTTATGCCTAGGGTTGATCGCCATATCCCCCACTCTTTTTTCACAAGGTAATTTCTCCGCCAAAGCATCAGGCGATTGGGATAATGCATCAACATGGAATTTGGATTCGGGTTCAGACGCCGATGGGATTCCCGATGCGGATGACTCTGTTTCCGTAGTCGATTTTTCCGTTTACGTATACGATGCTCAATCAGCGAACAATCTATATTTGGCTGGTGAGACCATCAATTCTCGTGTATGGATAGATGGTGGCGACCTTACCATTCTCAATAACGCAACCATAGCTAACAGTTCTACCATAACTAAATCTTCTTGGATTACCATGCGTTCTGGGAATTTAACTATAACAAACAACGTCTATCATACAAACCCGTTGGGTGGTCAATATGGGGGATTTCAATTTGACAATAGAGCACCCTTTGAAGGCTTAGAGAAAAACGTTACAATTGGAGGCAATTTAACCAATGCTTATTCACATCAATTCAATTACCAGATATTAGGTACAGTAACAAATTCAGTAACACTTAATTTAAACGGTGGTAGCACACAATACATCAATGGTGAAAGACTGATTGGCCAAAGAGAATATGCCATTTTGCGCATTACGAATGGCACGCAGCTCCAATTTTGGGCCAATTCAAAAGCTCCACTTATTTCTGATTCGCTACTGGTAGAAGATGGTTCTATTTACTTGGATAAGGTTTCATTAATTGAAGTGGATGAATTTGAACACCAAATAACCGTTGCCTCGGGCTCTAAAATTACTGTAGTAGACGACATTCCTTTTCCGGACCACCAAGATGCCGGCGCTACTGGTTTTGTAACCGATATGCAAGCGGGTAGCACGACTGAATTCATCATTGGTGATGGATACGATGTAAACGTGTTGGGTGAAGATTTCAACTACCGCGATGTGGTTTTCAAAGGTGTAGGAACAAAAACCATCACCAACGACATAAAAACAGGGGCAGCATCGGTTAACGATCTAATCTTAGAAGCAGGTATATTGATTGTTGATGCTAGTGTGACTGATATTTCAGGGATCACTGGTACTTTAACGGTAAAAGATGGAGCGACCCTTAGAATCATGGGCAACCCCAACATGCCCGCTGTAAATAAATTCAATTTAGAAGAAGGTTCTAAAGTAGAATACGCTTCTAATAGCCCACAAAATGTTTTGGGTGCTTTGGATTATTGGCATATAGGTTTTGATGGTACGGGAACCAAAACGACAAGCTCTGCTTTTTCATTTCAAGGAGAGATGTCTTTCAGCAGCGATGTGAGCACTATAGAAATAGACCACAACATCACCATTCAAAGCGACATCAACAATACAGGATTCATTTCCGAAGTACCTTCTGGGTATACATTTGACTACACTGGTGGTGGACAATTTATTTGTGAGCGCTTTTTCAAAACACCGGCAATGAATTATTTCAATGCCTCTGAGAACTACCGCGATTTTTCATTGCCTTTGATATCTACAGATGCAACATTGAGTCAATTTGATGATGACAATGGAATTGCAGGTCCAAATTATTTCAGCACATTGTCTGAATTCCCAATTTTTGGAGTTCCTGACTCAAAATACCCTGGGACTGGAAGTTCAAATGTAAGTGCATTTCTAAGTGATCGCGGTGCATTTGACGTTCCAGTATCTTACAATAACTCAATAGCAAGTGTAAATGGTAGTGGGAAAATTACGACCAATGCCGTTCGTTTCGGATGGGGGTCTTCAGCTGGGCAAACATTAGTAGTAAGAGGTGAACTCAACACACACGATGTCGGATTCAATGCTCAGGCAAATATTTTCTTTGGTCAAACTTATCGATACAATTTGTTTGGAAACCCTTATCCATGTGCTATAGATTTTGAAGAAATAGTAGCCGACAACGCCAACTTCGTTAGTAGCGGCAACGGCATTAGCCAAACATTTTATGTTATTGGGCCTGATGAATTTGGCGACAATGTAATGGGCTTTTACAATGCTTTCACTAATACAGGAGACGCATCAAGCGTTATTCCTTCATATCAAGGTTTCATGCTTGAGGTTACCGGAACAGCACCATTCAGTTATGATTTTACTATAAGTGAAAGCCATAAAGTTGCTCAGGATGCGGAAACATACAAATCAAGTAACAATGAACCTGCACCAGAACTGATGTCAATCAAAGTTTTTGAAAATAACAGTGTGAAAGATAAAATTCACTTTTACTTTTTTGAAGGTGGAACAAACAGTTACGAAGAAGTGCTTGACGTTAAAAAAGTTGAGCCAAAAGTTACAGCTCTCCAAGGAGCAAAACTTGACTTCTATGACGGTAAGAAAAAATTGAAACTAATAGCCAATGCAACGACGGATAAAAAAGATTTGAATCTTCAGTTTGTTGTTGAAAATCCAGATGCAAACAACATTGCATTAGAATTAACAAATCTTTCTAATCTTCTCAACATTTACAATTGTATTTATGTTGAAAATGTTCGCACAGGAGAAACACATTCTGTCAATGGTGATTTCTTAACCATTAATGTTGGTACCGTAATAGAAGAAACCTTCATCATTAAATCCGTAAGCGCACCTGAGTTGTTTAGTATCAATACAGTTGATGCAACATGTCATGGTTTCGAAGACGGACTTATCCGTGTAGACATGAGTAATCTTCCAGAAAACACACCTGTAACCGTTTTCAAAAACAACTTAGAAATTGATGCTTTTGTTTCTAATGAAACGAGTGTATACAAACGCAATGTAGGTGCTGGTAATTATGAATTTAGAATCTCTGGAATTTCTGAATTGTGCACTTACGTATATCGAGAAGAAATAAAAGAGGCTCCAGAAGTTATTTCAAACTTTGAGATCAGCGATTCGCTTTATACTGACAAAGAAATTGTATTCACTTCAACAGCTAATAATGCAACCGTTAACGAATGGTTTACTTCTACAAATGAAACTTTCTATGGCGATGATCTAAAAATGACGTACGCAACACCTGGAAAATATTGGGTAAAGCTTACAGCCATTGGAAATTACGAAAATTGTAAGGATGAGGAATTGAAGTTTTTTGAAGTACTGGCTTCAGAAACAAGTGTAGGCATTACTGAAAACGATACTTTTTTCTCTGAGGTAATAATTTCTACTCAAGAAGAACAGCTGACTATATCTAACTTGCCAAACAACACTAAAGTTGAATTGATAAATAATGTTGGTCAAATACTTCAATCAAACGATGAGAACAACGGAATTGTTATATTTGCGCCATTAAACAATGCTTCTTACATTATTCGTTTGACCAATAATGATGAAGTACAAAGCTACCACATAGGTCTGTAATGAAAAAAATACGCATTGTATCCCTTGTTATCACTTTGGCTTTGACAAGCTTTATGGTTTCAGCTCAGCCAGTACCTGGAGACGATGGACCTGGATCTCCTTGTGAGTACCTTCCTCCGGAGTTTCAACCAGAAGAATGTGTACCCGTAGACGATTACATGTATATATTGGCTTTAGCGGGAATGTTGCTAGTTGCTAAAAACAGAAAGAAAATATTTGCCTAAACAGCAATTACTCAGTACTTTTAAAACACAATCTTCGGGTTGTGTTTTTTTTTGACTACAATGGAAGCCACATCATCACAACCCAATTCAACTTTCCGTCAGTTCTTTTTAAGAGCTCTTCTTCTCTATGGCGGTTGGTACATTCTACGGGCATTTATTCTTACCCCTTACACCCATTTGGATGCTTGGTTTATTGAAAACATTGTAAACTCCAATGCTTGGTTGCTTACCAACATCAACCACTACACAGTATACCTAGTTTCGACAGAAGCGCATGGATACCTTGACGCAATTTTTGCCCAAGATGCTGGAGGCATTAAAGTTGGGTTGGAATGCGATGGCATTGGTGTAATCTCCACTTTCATATTATTCATTCTTGCCTTTCCTGGCAAAAACAAACTTTGGTATGCCGTTGCAGGTGGACTTTCAGTACATCTATTGAACCTATTGCGTGTATGGGTTTTGACCTTATTGCAAGTGAACTACCCTTCTGCCTTAGATTTCAACCACAAATACACCTTCAACATCATCATCTATTCTTTCATTTTTGCTTTGTGGTATGTCTACGCCAAGTATTTCAAAAAATAAACCATACAAAAGCTGATAAATTGCCTGATTCTTATTCACTAGAATCACACTCCGACACTATTTGCAGCCACAATTATACTTAACATAAATAATAATTGTAGAAATTGTATTCACGCATACTATTTTTAGTATTTTTGCACTCGAATTCAATTTTGATTATGTTAATGCATCGTTTTATCGTTTTCGTCGTGTTTTTCACGTCTTCTTGCGCTCTTTTCGGGCAAGCTACTTTTACAGCGGCAAATTCTGGAGAATGGAATAACCCGAATACTTGGAATCTTATGTTTGGATTTGATGAAGATGGAATTCCTGATGCCAATGACAATGCCTCTTCTGTTGATTTCACCATACAAATAAACTCAAACGAAGCGGTCAAAAACTTCTCGTTGATTTCAAATACGGCCAGCCATGCTTTGCAAATTCTTGAAGGTAACCTAGATATAAATGGCAATTTGTCCCTTGTTACTGCATCAGAAAAAAACAAAGTTTCGACCTTAGAATTGTATTCTGGAAACGTTACCATTAGAGGTGATGTAAAATACAACAACCCCAACTCTATTGATAAAGGAGGCATATCCATAATCAATGACGATGAATACGAAGGATTGTCTAAGACCATCACTATTTATGGTGACTTAAATACCAACCAATCCAACAAAATGCACATCAATATTGTTGGAGAGAAAAAAGGTGCTTTTGAATTGATTCTTGCTGGCGGAATTACGCAACAAATAATTGCTACCGATGATGATGTGGATTATTCAAAAATCATAGTAGAAAATCAGTCCACGCTTAATTTTTACGGTAAGGATGATGCTCCTTCTATAAACGACAGCATTCTAGTAAAAAACGGTAGCATATTGCTTGATTTGATCAGCCTAGATAAAATAAAAGAGTTTGAACATCAAATAGTGGTTCATTCGGGCAGCAAAATCATAGCAGTAGACGACATTCATTTCCCTGACCATTCTTTAAAGAAAGATGGTGGTTTTGTTACCAATATGATGGAGGGTAGTTTCTCTGAATTCAGAATTACGGAAGGGGAAGATTCGGAAGTTTTAAAAGAAGCTTTCAATTACAGAAACGTAATACTTTCTGGCGCAGGTAAAAAGAAACTGAAACACGATATCGGTGGTGGTGAATCAGACCCTATCGTTAACAGCATCTCCATAGAAGAAGGCACACTTGAAATTAACGCATCTGTTAAAGACATTTCTGCTATTGCTTCTCAATTGATCATCAAATCGGGAGCTACACTTGAAATACAAGGCGATGTAAAAATGCCGGATGCTACCAAAATCATACTGGAAGAAGGGTCTTCTTTGTTGTATTCTGGTGGTAAAGATCAAACCATTCTTGGTAACATGACCTACAACAAGTTGGCGCTATCAGGAAAAGGCAAAAAAATCTTCAACGACCCCATTACCATTGTCAAAGAATTATCATTCGACTCGGATGTGAAGACATTGAACTTAGAAAATGACATTACACTTAAAAGCGATGCTTCTGGTACGGCTTTTATTAGTGAGATGCCAAAAGACATAAAAATTAACTATGGTCAAGGCCAATTCATTTGCGAACACTATTTCATTTCTTCACCTATCGACAACATCAACGCATCAGAAAATTACAGAGATTATTCTTTGCCTCTAATCGCTGGCGAGGCTACTTTGAGTCAATTTGATGACGACAACCCTGAAAAATATTCTTTTGCGAACGGTCAGTTTACAGACCTTGTAGAATTTCCGATTTTTGGTGTACCCGATAGCAAATATCCGAACGTGCCTAAATCGAACGTAAGTGCTTTCAATAGTACTACCGGTTTGTTTGAAACACCATCGTCTTACAACGCAAGCATCGTTCAAATGAATGATGGTAAAATAACCAGCAACGCTGTGCGATTTGGATGGGCCGACAGTGAAGGTTTAACTGTTCTAGCTAAAGGCCAAATAAACGTAGGCGATATCGAATTCAATGCTAAAAAATCGTCATCTGGGAAAGATTACAACTTTTTCGGAAACCCTTATCCATGCGCCATCAATTTTGATGCTATTGTAGAAGACAACAAACACTTCAGTACTTCAGGAAAAGGCATTGCCCCTATTTTCTATGTCATTGCACCTGATTTATTGGGGGCCAACAACACTGGATTTTACAATGCAGCTACCAAAACGGGAACCGTTTCAAAAGACATACCGGCTTATCAAGGTTTTTTCTTGCAAGTAGAGGGTGACAACAACAAAGATTATGACTTCAAGATAAAAGAAGATATGAAGTCTAGCATCGACTACTCTACATACAAATCATCTAACGAAGAAGAAAAACCAAACTTGTTCAGCATCAAAGTTTACGAAAACGAGGCCATTAAAGATCAGATTCACTACTACTTATATCCAGGTGGGACAACTGGCGTTGACCCTGTTTTGGATGTTAAAAAGTTGGAAGCGAAACTGACAGAGCTGATTGGAGCAAAACTCGATTTCTACGATGGAAAGAAAAAATTGAATCTATTAGCCAATGCTATTTCTGGTGCTGAAGACTTAGACTTACAATTTGTTGTAGAAAACCCAGCGAGCAATGAAATCACTATTGAACTCACCAACGTATCATCGCTATTTGATAATTACAACTGTGTCTACATAGAGAATACTCGTACAGGCGAAATTTTCAAAACCAGTGGAGATTTTATTTCAATATCTGTAGGAACAAATATCTACGAAACCTTTGCTATCAAAGCATCAAAAGCGGATGATATTTTACAAATTGAAACCTTAGATGCTACATGTTTTGGGGCTGAAGATGGCAACCTACGTTTCGACATGAGTAATTTACCTCAAAACAGCAGCATTACTATTCTGAAAAACAAGATTGAACTGGAAGCTTTCAATTCTACAAAATCAGTTTATTCAAAAACTGTTGGTGCAGGTGAATACGAAGTAGTGGTGTCTGGCATATCTGAATTGTGTACGTATACATTTAGAAACAGCATAAATGAAAGCGCTAAAATCATTGCCAATTTTGACATCAGCGATTCTCTTTTTACCAACACCGAAATTGTTTTCACTTCTACTTCAGAAAACAATACTGTAAATGAGTGGTTGAGTTCAGAGAATGAAACCCTTTACGGTAAGAGCATTGCTTTAACTTATGATGCCCCAGGGAGATATTGGGTAAAACTTACAGCTATAGGCAACTACGAGAATTGCAAAGAAGACAAAATAAGATACTTTGATGTTGAGCAATTAGAAACCAGTGTAGGCATAAACAATGAATTTTTCCAGGCCGTTTCCATTGCTACTAAGAACAACATCATAGAGGTGAATAACCTTCCACAAAACTCAGCTGTTGATTTATTTACAACAGAAGGAAAATTGATTCAATCCAGTACAGAAACCAATGCAAAAGCAGCTTTTACAACTCAAAAAGCAGGCGTTTACATACTGAGAATCACGAATGGCAACCATAGCACGTCGCAACAAATAGGCGTATCGAACTAAGTCTTTTTATCCAATCACAACAATTAAGCACCTTATCGTTTTAAGTGCATTTATTTCCGTCACAACTTAGTATACTCGTCTATATTTGTGTTGTGGTAGGTCAGCACATAATATCTCAAAAGAAACAAACGATCAAAACGATTGTTTTCGTTCTTTTTCTATTTGCTGTCGGATATTTTCGCCATATCATCATTTCTAATTGGGGTGCATACAATTCCGATAATGCTACCTATTCTTCTGAAAACATAGCCTGGCTTAGGGCGTTTTTCAAATCGGTAAATGTTCCATATACAGGGAGTATAAAAATGGTTGTAAACACCTTTTTCTTATTCCTATTTGGTGTTCTAGGCTACATCTTTTTCAAAAAAAGGCGCTTAAACAAATCAAAAAAATACTTTCTACTGACCCATTTTGGATTAAGTATATTGGGCATGTTTTCATTTTTAATAGCCCGTCAATTTCAATTTGAACTGCTCGAAACAAATAGCCGAGACCTTATTGTATTTTTACAAGCGCCTTATATTTTTGTTTTGATTTATTTTACCAATTATCTAAGCTTTGATAACACAGAATTATGACCGATAAAATTTTTGATTTAATCAACGAAGAACGCAACCGTCAAATTAATGGTGTAGAACTAATTGCTTCCGAAAACTTTGTAAGCCAAGGTGTGCTTAAAGCCATGGGATCAGTGCTAACGAATAAATACGCTGAAGGCCTACCTGGCAAACGCTATTATGGTGGTTGTGAAGTAGTCGATCAAATCGAGAACTTAGCTATAGACCGTTTAAAACAATTATTCAACGCCACTTGGGCCAACGTACAACCTCACTCTGGTTCTCAGGCCAATGCAGCAGTAATGTTAGCTTGTTTAGAGCCAGGCGATAAAATTTTAGGTTTCGATTTGAGTCATGGTGGTCACCTAACACATGGTTCATCTGTTAACTTTTCAGGTAAATTGTATGAGCCTCACTTTTACGGTGTAGAAAAAGAAACAGGTGAAATTGATTACGATAAACTAAAGCAACAAGCATTAGAAGTAAAACCAAAAATGATAATCTGCGGAGCTTCTGCTTATGTACGTGATGTAGATTACGTAGCCATGCGCGAAGCGGCTGACAGTGTTGGCGCACTTTTGCTTGCAGACATTTCTCACCCTGCTGGTTTAATCGCCAAAGGTTTATTGAACGATCCTTTAGATCATTGCCATATAGTTACTTCTACTACCCACAAAACATTGCGTGGACCTCGTGGTGGTATCATCATGATGCGTCATGACTTTGACAACCCAATGGGTAAAAAAGACATGAAAGGCAACATCAGAAAAATGAGCGCTTTGCTCGATTCTGCTGTTTTCCCAGGAACTCAAGGTGGACCGTTAGAGCATGTAATTGGCGCTAAAGCCATTGCATTTGCTGAAGCTTTACGTCCTGAATTTAAAGAATACGGTGAACGTGTCATCATCAATGCAAAAACTTTGGGTGAAGCATTAACCAACAAAGGTTACAACCTTATTTCTGGAGGAACATCCAACCACTGCTTACTCATCGATCTTCGCAATAAAAACATTACCGGTAAGGAAGCCGAAAAAGCATTAGGAAAAGCTGAAATAACCGTGAATAAAAACATGGTTCCTTTCGACAATCAATCGCCTTTCGTGACTTCAGGTATTAGAATAGGTACAGCAGCTGTTACCACGCGTGGTTTAAAAACCGATGACATGAATCAAATAGCACAGTGGATAGACGATGCCTTGATTCACAGAGATGACGATTCTAAACTGCGCAAAATCAGAAATGAAGTCAACGCATTTATGGGTAAATTCCCACTATTCAGTAGCAACAAATAAAAAATTTAGATATGATAAGAGCCAACGATCCAGCTAGAAAAACCTGGTTAGAAATAGACAGTGACAGCCAATTTCCAATTCAAAATTTACCCTTCGGTATTTTTAGAACCGATTTTTTTGAACCTCGTGTTGGTGTTGCTATTGGAGACAAAGTCTTAGACTTATATTCATTGTCCATCTTGGGCTATTTACACCATCAACCGTTTACACCCAACGACTTTTTTCAAAGTAGTTTGAACCAACTCATGGCCTATGGTAAAGAAGCTATGCGTGAGTTAAGAAACCGCATTTCCGACATCTTAATGGAAGGAAATGAAGAGTTGTGCTTAAACGAAGTGCACATCAATCAAGTATTTTTCGACCAGGCTGATGTAACCATGTTGATGCCAGTAAAAGTGGGCGATTACACCGATTTTTATTCTTCAAGACAACATGCTACCAATGTAGGTACGATGTTCCGCGATCCTGATAATGCTCTTTTACCAAACTGGTTGCACATTCCTGTAGGCTATCACGGTAGAGCTTCTTCAATTGTTATTTCTGGCACTCCAGTTAAACGTCCCTTAGGGCAAATGTTACCAAATGGAGCAGACACACCTGTATTTGGGCCAAGCAAATTGCTTGACTTTGAATTAGAAATGGCTTTTGTAACCTTCAATGGCAAAAAATTAGGCGAACGCATTACTACTGCCGAAGCTGAAGATTACATCTTTGGTTTGTGCGTCTTCAATGATTGGTCTGCACGCGACATTCAAAAATGGGAATACGTACCACTAGGACCCTTCTTAGCTAAAAACTTCGCCTCTTCTGTTAGTCCTTGGATTGTAACATTAGATGCTTTAGAACCTTTCAAAGTAGCTGGAGAAAAACAAGACCCAGAAGTATTTCCATACTTACAATACGAAGGCGATAAAAATTACGACATCAATTTAGAAGTTTACATCAAGCCTGAAAATGGTGAAGACAGTAAAATTTGCGATTCTAACTTCAAGTACATGTATTGGAACATGACTCAACAGCTGGCACACCATACAGTAAATGGTTGCAACATCAATTGTGGTGATATGATGGCCTCTGGCACTATTTCTGGTGAAAACGAGAAAGCGTATGGTTCTATGCTCGAGCTTAGTTGGAGAGGAACTAAACCCATTAAACTAAACGACGGCAGCGAACGCAAATTCATTCAAGATCACGATGAAGTTGTAATGAAAGCTTACGGCGAACGCAACGGAATAAAAATTGGATTTGGAGAAGTAAGAAGCAAAGTTCTTCCTGCCGACACGATTTAATATTTATTTGAATATTTTTTTCCTTTAAGCCCTGATTATATCAGGGCTTTTTTATTTTAGATACCTATGGAAAACTTTTACAGCGAAAGCGAAAAGAAAGAAATTAGCAACGCCTACCGTAGCTTACTTCGCTCAGTAAAATTTACGAGAAACAACAAAGACAATAGCCTTATACGCAAGGGGTTCAATATTGCTGTTGATGCGCATAAAAGCATGCGTCGTAAAAGTGGTGAACCTTATATTTTTCACCCCATTGCAGTGGCTAGAATTGTAGCCGAAGAAATTGGGCTAAGCACACCCAGTATAGTTTGTGCCTTACTGCATGACACGGTAGAGGATACCGACATCAGTCTAAAAGATATTGAAAAAGATTTCGACAAAACCATTGCCAACATCATTGATGGGTTAACCAAAATTCCTGACTATTATGGCGATCATGTTTCCATACAAGCCGAAAACTTCAGGAAAATGTTGGTTACTCTTTCCAACGATGTTAGAGTTATACTCATAAAATTGGCCGACCGTTTGCACAACATGCGTACACTCGAAAGCATGCGTCCTGACAAGCAATTAAAAATAGCCAACGAAACACTCTATCTGTATGCTCCCCTAGCCCATCGTTTGGGATTGTATGCCATAAAAAGCGAACTAGAAGATCTTGCTCTTAGTTACACCGATAGTGAGTTTTACAATGACATTGCGCTCAAATTAGAAAAGAAAAAACCGGTATTAAATCGTTTTTTAAGACAATTCATGCTGCCGCTTAAGCGTGATTTAGATGCACAAGGCATCAAATACGAGATAAAAGCTCGGCCTAAGACCATTTATTCTATCTACAATAAGATTAAGAATAAAAATGTTCCCTTCGATCAGATATTTGATTTGCTTGCTTGTCGAATCATTATCGATTCTGAGCCAGAGTCAGAAAAATCAGATTGCTGGAGAGCGTATTCTATTGTTACCGATCATTACAAACCCAATCCCGATCGATTGAGAGATTGGATTTCGAGTCCTAAATCCAACGGATACGAAAGCTTGCACACTACCGTAATGAGTAGAAGTGGAAAATGGGTAGAAGTTCAAATCCGCAGCAAACGGATGGACAATATTGCCGAAAAAGGGTTTGCAGCTCACTGGAAATACAAAGAAGATAAAAGCGGTGAAAACCATTTAGATTCTTGGTTTGAACGCATACGTGACAGTCTTGAAAACAAGAATATGGCTGCCATAGATTTTGTGGATGATTTCAAGCTTAATCTATATTCAAAAGAAATTTTTCTTTTTACTCCTAATGGAGAATTGATTAGCCTACCCTTCGGCGCAACTGCCTTAGATTTCGCTTATGACATCCACTCTAAATTGGGTAACGAGTGTCTTGGTGCCAAGATAAATCATCGTCTACAGCCACTCAGCTACAAGTTAAAAAGTGGCGAACAAGTACAAATTTTAAGAAGCACAAGACAGAAGCCAAAGGAAGAATGGCTTAAAATGGTGGTAACGGCAAAAGCCAAATCGGCCATAAAAGCTTATTTAAAGGATGAGAAAAAACGTGTAGCAGAAGATGGTAAAGAGATTTTAACCCGAAAGTTGAATCACATCAAAGTCGATTTCAATTCAGAAAATGTTACGTTTTTAGAACAATATTTTGGCATGGATGCCACTGAATTGTATTACCGCATTGCCAAAAACAAATTCAATGTTGGTCTACTGAAAAAACTTACGGTAGAAAACCACCACTTTGTTAAAGCAGAAAAACCTGCTCCAAAGAACAAAAAGCATGGTGTTGTATTGACATCAAAAGGGCAAAAAGGCAAAGTTATTCTTAGCGAAGAAAACGCTGAAATTTTTGATATCCAATTAGCTAAATGCTGTCAGCCCATACCAGGCGACAAAGTTTTTGGGTTTGTTACCATAAGCGACGGCGTTAAAATACACCGTCAAAATTGCCCGAATGCCGTACAGCTCATGGCCAATTATGCGTATAGAATCATTAAAGCAAGATGGGAAGATGACTATGCTCACGAGTATTTAGCCAGCATAAAGTTTACAGGTATTGATGATATGGGATTGGTAAACAAAATCACCAACACCATTTCACAACAATTGAACATCAATATGAAGTCAATTTCCTTTGAAAGTCACGATGGAATATTCACTGGAAAAATTCAATTGTTCATTTCAGACACCACACATTTGGATGAATTGACAAGTAAATTGAAGGCTATGGAAGGAATTCACAGTGTAGAGCGACAAGAAATCCATTGATGCCTTAAAAAAACCTACATTTGCGGCTTTCAATTTGAAACAGTTAATAGCCAAAACCAACATGCAAAAAGTTGATGTTTTACTAGGCCTGCAATGGGGCGACGAAGGGAAGGGAAAGATTGTAGATGTTCTTACTCCCGACTACGATATCATAGCACGTTTTCAAGGTGGCCCGAACGCGGGACATACTTTAGAATTTAATAATATTAAACACGTTTTACACACCATTCCATCGGGTATTTTCCGAGAAAATGCCATGAACATTATTGGTAACGGAGTGGTTATAGACCCTGTCATTTTCAAGAAAGAAATTGATCAATTGGTTGAAATGGGTGTGGATGTAAAAAGCCGATTGCTACTAAGCAAAAAAGCACATCTTATTTTACCTACTCACCGTTTGTTGGATGCCGCTTCTGAAAAAGAAAAAGGCAACACCAAAATTGGTTCTACCTTAAAAGGTATAGGGCCAACGTACATGGACAAAACGGGTAGAAATGGATTGCGTGTAGGAGATATCTTCACCGATAATTTCAAAGAAAAGTACGAAACTTTGCGTGCGAAACACGAGCACTTACTTAGTTTCCACGACTTTGAATACGACATCGAATCTTTAGAACCAGCATGGTTTGAAGGCATCGCTCTTTTGGAGAGTTTAACCGCAATGGATTCGGAACACTATATCCATAAAGCTCAAAAAGCCGGTAAAAAAATATTGGCAGAAGGCGCTCAAGGTTCTTTATTGGACATCGATTTTGGAACTTATCCTTTCGTTACTTCATCCAACACTGTTTGTGCTGGTGCTTGTACAGGATTGGGTGTTGCTCCAAACAAAATTGGTGACGTTATTGGAATTTTCAAAGCTTACTGCACCCGTGTAGGAAGTGGACCTTTCCCAACCGAATTATTCGGACAAGAAGGCGAAGATTTGCGTAAAGCTGGTAATGAATTTGGCGCAACAACAGGACGTCCTCGTCGTTGTGGTTGGAACGATTTACCTGCACTAAAATATGCTGTAGAGCTTAACGGTGTTACACAATTATGCATGACTAAGTCTGACGTATTGTGCGATTTGGACGAAATAAAAGTGTGTACACACTACGATTACGAAGGCGAAGAAATTCACGATTTCCCATTCGATATCCAAACAGACAAACTAAAGCCTGTTTACAAAACATTCAAAGCTTGGACTGATGGCATCAACAGTTGCCGTACGTATGATGCTCTAGAAGAAAATTTTAAGACTTATATAACGTTCTTAGAAAACTATCTTGAAGTACCTATCAAATTCATATCACTTGGCCCAGATCGCGACCAAACTATCGTTCGATAAAACAATTTTATTGCTTTTGCTCTTCGGTCTCAATTGGGGACTGAAAGGGCAAGAAGTAATAAACATTCTGCGCACCAACGAGTCCATATACGACCAAGCTCTTTATGGTAAAAGCACCCTTTTAAGAGGCGATGTAAAAATTGAATATGGTGGCAGTATATTAACCTCCGACGAGGTATTGGTTAAAGACCAAAATGCAGGTTTTGAAGCCACTAAAAATGTCAACATAAATCAAGGCGATAGCCTATTTCTTAAAGGCGACAAAGCCACCTATACTTCTGCAACCAAAGTTGCCGTAGTTAGAAACAATGTAGAACTTGAGGACAAAGATTTGTTTCTCAATGGTCCACAACTTAATTACAATAGAGCTTTATCTGAAGCCTATTATATCGATCGTTCTAGAATCAGAATCAAGAAAAACAACGATTTTATAGAAAGTAACTTTGGCCATTACTACAGTTTGCGTCACTTACTGATGTTTACCGATAGCGTGATCTACGAAGCGGAAGATTTCACCATGAGTGGAAACGACCTCAGTTACAACACCACCAACGAATTAATTAGCTACACCACTGGAGCTACTACGATCAGAAAAAGCGACAGCTCAATATTCTATAGTTTAAAAGCACAATACTATCAACAAACACACGAAGCCTATTTCTATGGCAATGTTGTAGCGTTTAACGATGGATTAGAATTCGAGGCCGACTCTGTTTATTACAACGACAGTACCAATATTGCTTTGGCGTACAACCACATCGAAATGCAAGACAGCATAAACGAGTGGATACTACTAGCTCCTTATGCGGAAAATTACCGTGACAACGATAGTGTGAGCATTCCTTATAGAAGCGAAATGATAATGCTGAATGGCAACGATAGCATTCACCTATTTTCTGACAGTTTGAGCATTTACGGAAGCAATAACGCAAAAACAATTCTTGCTAAAGGGAATGTTACTTTGAATGGGAAACAGTTTAAAGGCGTTTGTGAAACGTTAATTTACCAACAAATAGACAGTACAATAACCATGCTATCGGCCCCTGTTCTTTGGCAAGATTCAAGCCAAATAGTAGGAGAAAAAATCATTTTAACACTGGGCGAAGACGGTGTAAAAAACATGTACATTCCTAGAGAATCCTTCATCACCGAAAAAGTTGGAACCGGTTTGTACAATCAAATAAAAGGACGTGAACTCACGGCTTATTTTGTTGATGGAAAAATGAACAACATCATTATCAAAGGCAACGGTCAAAGTATATACCACGCTTTTGATGAAGGGAAAGATGCTTCAGGTAAAATTCAAAGAAAATACATCGGAGTAAATCAATCTGAATGCTCTGATATGGAAATTGTCATGCGAATTGATGAAGGTGGTGTAGCATCCATTAAATTCCTTACAAAACCAGAAAACAGCCTTACTCCTGCTGCAATTATCAAAGCAAGCGATTCATTTTTCTTAAAAGAGTTCAGTTGGTTGGCGGACAAAAAACCGAGTTTACTAAACGATCAGTCCAACTTTGAATGGTTGTTTTATCCAAAAATTGCAACAAAAAACATTCCTCTAAAAGACCTAGAGCAGGATAAAAACTAGTTGCTTTTATTCTTTTCACTGCCCCGCCTACTTCTTCGATAACTCTACACTGTATAGCTACAGTACAACTAATTAGCTAGACAACAAGCACTTATTTAGTTCATCCATATTTCAGTATTTTAGGTTTCACTAAACATCAGTATCAAACCTACTTATATGAAAAGATTTTCTACCAACTCTCTTGGTAAATGGATGGTTCCGTTTGTTTTATTACTCGGATTTAGCCAATCTACCATTGCTCAAAACAACAACAATGTAGAGCCTTGTGGTACAGACATCTACCACAAACAAAAAATGGAATCCGATAAGGCTTACGCTAAAAGCATAGAACTTTCGGAAATTAAAGTGCAAAAATGGATTTCAGAAAACAGAAATTCTCTAAAAATGGCTGACAACAAAATAGTTGTACCCGTAGTATTTCATGTTGTGTATAATGTTGACTCGGCGGAAACTCAAATGTTGCCGAGAGAAACTATGCTTGAACAAATTGAAACCTTGAATAGAGATTTCAACCGCGACAACACCGACAAAGGAAGAACTCGTCCAATATTTGACACCATTGCAGAATCGGCAAACATTGTTTTCACACTTGCCAATAAAGACCCTGAAGGCAACGATTTTGATGGTATTACTTACACCGAAACAGATGTATTAGGATTTGATTTGCTGCCGTTTTTACCCGGTTATGTTGACTTAGACAGTTTGAAAACTACTACAGGTGGTGGCCACGATGCTTGGACAGGCAACTACCTAAATATTTGGGTAGCTCGACTTACATTTTTTGGAACAGAAGGATTGTATGGTATTGCCACTTTCCCACAAACCATGGACAGCGATGAAGCAGGTGGTACAGAACCAACGCCCGATGAATTACAAGGTGTGTCGGTAATGTACAATGTATTGGGCAATGTTGTTGACGCAAATGGAGATACGCTAAACGCTGGTAGAACCCTAACCCATGAAGTAGGACATTTCTTCGGATTGCGTCATATCTGGGGCGATGGTCAAGACGGATTATGTGGAGCTTCGGATTATGTACACGATACTCCTTTTGCCATAGAAAACGCCAACTTTAATTGCGATTTCAATTTGAATGAATGCGCTAGCGAAGATGCTTTTTGGGGAACTATAGACCCTCCAAATAACATTGAAAACTACATGGATTATAGCGGAGACCTTTGTTACAACATGTTTTCTAGAGGTCAAACCGATAGAATGAATGGATTTTTGAACACCGAAAGAGATGTCCTTTTTGATGGTGCTGTAAATGGCGGGAAGACGTCAACCGAATTCAAAACTTGGGTTTACACTGTTCCTACATCATGCCCAGAAACTTGTGATGGAGTAGCCATAGTAAATACTTTAAAAAACAGTGGATCGGTTTCTATTTTCATCGATGGAAACGAAATTGTTGGCAACTCAGTTTCTGATCTTTGTACTGGTATTCACGACATTATAGTGATAGACAACAATCAAGACTCTATTGTTTACGACTTTTATGTTCCTGCTGGTAGAAGCATAGAACCTGACTATGAAGAAAACATTACAGATGCTTCTTGTCCAACCTGTGCTGATGGTAGTGCAACTATATCATTTAATGCTATCAAATCGCCGTACACCATATCATGGGATGTTACACCTAGTGTTAGCGGAGAAACTCTATCGAATGTACTCCCTGGCACATACCGATACTCAATCATCGATGGTTGCAATCAAGAAATAACCGATTCAGTAACTATAGCTTCGGCAGTGGGCATTGATCAGTTGGATATTACAGATGTTAAACTCGCACCTAACCCTACAAAAGGAATGATCAACATCAGTTTTCCAAAAATGCAAAATCTCAATTCAGCTACTGTTTACGATTTGAGCGGCAGAAAGCTTTTAGAATTGAAACACATTGGCAAAACCAAAAATGTAACAGTAGATGCTTCGAGTTTAGAAATAGGCACTTACTTGCTTCAGCTTACAGATGCCAATGGACACGCCATTTCAACACGATTTGCAAAACACTAAAAAGTGTTCATTTTATTCATTAAAAAAGAGCCTCAAGGGGCTCTTTTTTAATGCTTATATTTTGGTGTTATCTATCCCAATTGCGGAGCCAACCAAGATGATTTAGCGGGCAACCATTCGGCGATATAAGACGCTTTATCGGTACTAAGATGATTGAATACTACAGCATTCTGAGGTAAGTTTTCCAACTCTCTATGATCGCCAATATGAATTTCTTCGTTAGAAGAATACAACAACTTCATACGGTTTAAAAACACGACACCTAATTCTTTTTCAAGCTGCTGTACAAATGCTACAGAACGATCTATGCTGCATCCACTAGCAGTAGCCATATCGTTGTCGACAATAACACTCAACAACACCTTGTCTTGAACAATTACTTCGGCTTTTAATGGAGAACCATGAACTTGCCACTGCGAAGCGAATTCTTTTCCAACTTTCAAAATAAAATCAACTTCAGATGCAGTTAATGCTCGTTCTGGAATGTAATTCCATATGTGCAAATCATCTGAAAAACCATTGGGTATATTAAAGGTCATCGGCGTGAGCTATCAATTCTGCGATATCCAAAACTTGAATTTCTTCTTCTTTATTGAAGTTTTTCACTCCGTCTGTCAACATAGTATTACAGAAAGGGCAACCAGCTGCAATGACTTCAGCTTTGGTTTCAATAGCGTCTTCAGTACGTTCAATGTTCACTTCCTTGTCGCCTTTTTCTGCTTCTTTAAACATTTGCGCTCCTCCAGCTCCACAACACAAACCTTTGGCTTTGCATCGTTTCATTTCTACTAGTTCGGCATCCAATTTTTCAATCAATGCTCGCGGTGCTTCAAAGACATTGTTGGCACGACCTAAATAACATGGATCGTGGAATGTGATTTTCTTTCCTTTAAAAGCTCCGCCTTCTTTGATGGTCAATCTACCGTCTTCTATTAACGAATTGATGAATTGACTATGGTGCATCACTTCGTAATCGCCACCAAGGTTTGGATATTCATTTTTCAAGGTATTGAAGCAATGAGGACAACCTGTAATGATTTTTTTAACGCCATACATATTCATCACCTCGATGTTTTGTATAGCCATCATTTGGAAAGTAAACTCGTCGCCTGCTCTTTTGGCTGGATCGCCTGTACAAGATTCTTCTGTGCCCAATACAGCAAATGAAACTTCAGCTTTGTTCAATATTTTAACAATGGCCTTGGTGATTTTTTTTGCACGGTCATCAAAACTTCCTGAGCATCCTACCCAAAAAAGTACTTCTGGTGTTGTTCCGTTGGCCATGCATTCGGCCATAGTAGGTACATGTAACATAATTCTATTGATTTAACCAAAAATGAATTTGGTGTAATTTTTATTCTTCGAAAACTTCTATTGTTTTTTCCATTCTCACTAAGTGTGAAAACTTCCCCTCGTAGCGAGTAGCTCTTACCATGTGATTATCTATCCAATGATAATTTCCTCCACGTGGTTTGCCCATCACCATGCCATGGTATTTGAAACCATTATCTTTCAACCATTTGGTTGTTACCTCTCGGTGCGATTCCAGTCGAGACGTAAAGAATGTAATGATATGACCTTGATCGTACCAAGCATTCAAAACTTTCAAAGCTTCAGGATAAAGCTCAGCAGTAGCCATTCTCTCAGGCTCTTCGTTTGGTATATCGTCGCAAATAGTTCCGTCAATATCTATCAGATAGTTTTTTACTTCTGATGGCAATATGGGGCTTGCGTTTTTCCCGTCTTTGTCTTTTATCCCTTTTAATTCCATGATTCCTTTATGAGGTTAAGCTTCGTCTTTCCAATTCAAACGATCGCTTTGTGAAAACGCCCAAGGTGCAGCATTGTTTTGCACATTGTTGGTCATGGTAGTCAATTCACTCGGCATCTTACTTTGTTCCATCACCAAGTTTCTTCTCAACTCAATGATGATGTTCAATGGATCGATGTTAACAGGACAAGCATCGGTACAAGCATTGCAAGTTGTACAAGCCCATAATTCTTCTTCAGAAATGTAATTGTCTCCTAAAAGGCTGTTATCGTCGGTATAATCGGCTCCGTTTTTACGAACCAAAGCCCCCAACTCTTCTGCTCTATCGCGCGTATCCATCATCACTTTACGAGGCGATAACTTTTTCCCCGTAATATTCGCAGGACAAACACTCGAACATCTACCGCATTCGGTACACGAATAGGCATCCATGATGTTTTTCCACGTTAGATCGGTTACATCTTTGGCACCAAAACTTGGCAATTCGCCATCAGGTTCGCCACCGGCATAAGGATCAGCACTTGGATCCATCATCATTTTCACCTCTTTGGTAACATTTTCGTCGTTAGAAAATTTTCCTTTTGGCTCAAGATTAGAATAATAGGTATTTGGAAATGCTAAGAAAATATGGAAGTGCTTAGAAAATGGCACATAGTTTAAGAACGCCAATATTCCTACAATGTGAAACCACCAAGCTGAACGCTCGTAAGCAACTAAACCAGAATCGCTAAAACCTTCGAATAAAGGAGCTAATAATGAAGAAACAGGAAATGAACCAGCTTGTGCATAATGTTCTACTCCACGTTCTTGAAGAAGGTAATCGGCTGCATTCATACTCAAGAATGCCCACATCAGTAACAATTCAACCACCAAAATAAGGTTGGCATCGTTTTTTGGCCATCCCTTCATTTCTGGCAATCGGAAACGGCGAATGTGCATGATGTTTCGTCTGATAAGAAACACTACACAAGCCAATACCACCATCATGGCTAATATCTCGAATGAACCAATAAGAAAATCATAGAATCCACCCATAAAGGATAACACACGATGGGTACCAAAGATTCCGTCTATGATGATTTCTATGACTTCTATGTTGATGATTACAAACCCAACATAGATAAGAATGTGCATGATACCGGCTACTGGTCGCGTAACCATTTTACTTTGCCCAAGTGCTACCAACATCATCGTTTTCCAACGTTCGGCTCTATTTCCAGACAAATCTTTGTCTTTCCCTAAATTGATGTTGCCCCGTATTTGACCTATTCGCTTAGCGAAAATAAAAACGGCAGCCGCTAGAATTACTATAAATACAATGTTTCCAATTCCGATGTGCATACTAATTTTCTTCTAGGATTTTGTTCAATTTCTTCTCTTGTCGAGGCGTTAAGTTAACCCCTTTATCTTTTTTTCCAAATATGGAGAAATGAACATATCGATTAGGATTGGCTTTCATGTCTTCCAACAAAGCCTCCATATCATTCATATTGCGCATAACCGCATTATGTAAACTATCTGTTTTCAACAACTTACCTAAAGATCCATCACCTTGGTTAATGCTTTCCAACATAACACTAGCATCCATTAAACTTTTTTCAAAAGCTTTAAGTGCTGCAGGTAAATTACTACTCGCTAAACTGTCTGAAATCTCTGAAATGTTATCTATCGTATTGCTGATTTGAGGTTTTTTATCCTCCATAATACTGGTTGCACTTTCTAAATGCTCCAATGTTTTTTCGATGGTAGATTTTTGACTGCGCACTAATGTATCGATGCGTTTGGCCGTGCTAGCAAACGCTTGCAAAGTTTTAGACAAACTCTTTACACCGCGCTGTATATCGCCTACCGAGCCATCGTTTAAAATAGAATTTACCACAGTAAAAACTGAATCAATTGAAGAAATTAAATTTTCAGCCTTGTTCTTTATGGGTGCTATTTGCTGATTAACAGCATCTTTCAAGCCTTCTTCGATTTCAGTTTCTAAGGTATCGCCAGCATGCAGTATTTCTGTTGAATTCCCTAAAAACAAAACCACAGCTTTACTACCTAATAAATCGGAACTTGTAATTCTTGCAATACTACCTTTTGGTAAACTCAATCTTCTATTCTGAATATTGAGTTTTACATCAATGTTTCCTGTTTCAGGATTTAAAAGCACGCTTTTTACAGATCCTACTTTCAAACCTTTGTAAGTAACAGGGCTGGAATTCACCAAACCATCAACATGATCGTAGACAGCTACAAAGGTGTGGTTCTCTTTGAAGATGTTTTTGCCTTTTAGGAAGTTGATTCCAAAAACCAATAAGCCAATGCTACAGACTAATATCAGTCCTATTTTAAATTCTCTGCTCAAAACTTTATTTATTTAAGGCCTCTGAAAGGGCGATTGGTTTTCCGTTTTTCAAAGCTACAACAAATGCCGATTTGAATCCCATTTTTTTAGCTGCAGCCACATCTTGCTTAGCATCTTTGTACTCTAACTGCGTTTTGTAAAAGTACTTATACCGTCCATCGAGTTGCAGTTCTTCTAATTCTCCACCATCGAATTTCCGTTCTTCTCGAGTGAGTTGTTTTGCCGACGACATGACTTGCACTTTATAAACCAGTTCGTATTTCTTTTGCAAATCTTTTGGTTTTTCATCTTCAACTAATTCCTTAATGGCTGGTCTCGATTCTTCCGAGCGATCTACTATGTCTTGCAAACCTTCAACTGTGTGTTTATAATCTCTAAAAGCTCTGTAAATAGCTGAAGCGATATATGTACGTCCTTTCTCGGAATTCAAATAGTCTTCTTCTTCTTTATTGCTTAAGAAGCCCATTTCTATTAGTGCCGATGGCATAGTTGTTCTGTTCATTACAAACAATACCGATTGCTTAACACCTCTAGACTTCCTACCAACCCGTTCTTTGAATTGTCTTTCAACGAAATTGGCAAAGTTGATGCTTTGATCTAAAAAAGCATTCTGATACAAAGCAGCAATGATGTTCGATTCTGGATTATTCAGATCCAAACCATCGTAATTTTGCTCATAATCGTCCTCCATAAAAATTACAGCATTCTCTTTTTTAGTTAGTTCTAAATTGTTTTTACTGTATTTGAAACCCATTACATATGTTTCTGTACCATATACACTGGTATTCTTAACCGCATTACAATGGATAGACACAAACAAATCTGCTTGAGCATTATTGGCTATTTCGGTGCGTTCATGCAAAGGCAAAAACACATCGGTTTTGCGTGTATAAATAACTTTTACATCCGGAAAATTTTCTTCAATGTAAGCCCCTACCTTAAGTGTAACATCTAAAGCAATATCTTTTTCACGTTCTTTATACCTTCCCGTACCTAGGTTTCCTGGATCTGTTCCTCCATGTCCGGCATCTAGAACAACAGTATGGATACCTTGTCCAAAAGAAAATACAGATAATAATATTGCTGCTAAGCAGAAAACAAGTGATTTATTGATCATCATAGACAATAACGTTGGTCAAAGTTTGTTTAGCTTTGGCGCGGTTTATGCAATTTAACATCAAAAATAGAGCCTAAAAGCATCTATTCTATTTTTTAATGAAGCAATCTATTACGAATGTGTTGTTGATAACCATGGTTATCGTCTTGGGATTTGCCACTTCTTATGGTCAAATTACCGATACTACAGCTGTGGACAGTACTTTCGTACCTGAAATTAAGGACTACACCATAGATTCTACTTTCGTGAGTTTGGTGGATTATGATGCCGACGATTCGTTGATTTTTGATTACCCCAACTCCACAGTTTACATGTACGGTAATGCCGTAATAAATTACGAAGACCTAGAACTGAAGGCAGATTACGTTGCGTTCAACTACGGAACCAACAATGTAATTGCAGCTGGTAGAACGGATAGTACAGGCAAGGTAATTGGCAAACCGGTTTTCACTGATAATGGTCAGAGTTTTGACGCAGATTCTATTAAATACAATTTCAAAAGCAAGAAAGGCATCATCAAACAAGTAGGTACAGGAATTGCCGATGGGCACGTTTATGGGAAAACCGTTAAAAAAACAGAAGACGATGTGATGTACATCGAAAACGGAGAATACTGCCCTTGTGAAGATAAAAATGCCATTACCCGAATTAGAGTCAACAAACTGAAAGTGATTCCAGAGAAAAAAGTGATTTCGGGCCCTTGGTTTTTGAAAATTGGAAAGATCCCTACTCCACTTGGCTTCTTCTTAGGGTATTTCCCTAACCAAACAGGCGAATCGGCGGG